>R20__coassemble_168_pt1 | contig 52667 bp, 47 predicted proteins | sample R20__metabat2_high_PE_008 | metagenome-assembled genome bin R20 | reverse complement strand
TGTGTGCCCTTTTTCGGGATTGTGCTTCGATTACAATGTTTCAACCTTTTTTCCTTCTTTCAAATAGAACTCGTCGTCAGATATTTGCCCTGATCGCACTCACCACAGCGTCAATATCTCCATCTGTCATATAGGGATGCATGGGCAAAGACAACACTGTGCCGCAGAGTTTCATGGTGTTGGGGCAATCCTCATCCTTATAATTATATCCGGCAAAAGCTTCCTGCTTATGCATGGGCTTGGGATAATAGACCATTGAGGGGATTCCCTCTTCTTTCAATGCCGCCTGCAGTTTATCGCGGGCGGCATTATCATTCAGCTGAATGGTGTACTGTGCCCAGCTGGAATAGAAGCCCTCGGGAATTACAGGCAACTTCAGTTTTCCGGCGTCAGCCAGCGGCTTCAAGGCTGCCGTATACTTGTCAGCGACTTTGTTCACGTCCACCAGTTCAAAGTCCCGGAAAGCTTTCAACTTCACCTGCAAGATCGCAGCCTGGAGAGAGTCGAGACGAGAGTTCAAACCGATTCGTACATTGTCATATTTCATGGTGCCTTTCCCGTGGACACGGATAGATTCCAACAGCTTTGCCGTAGCTTCATCATCCGTAAAGACTGCGCCGCCGTCACCATAGCAGCCCAAGGGTTTGGCGGGGAAGAAAGAGGTGGTGCTGATATCGCCGAAGGAACAGGCGGTCTTACCGTTGATCCTGCCGCCAAAGCCCTGTGCACCATCCTCGCAAATCAGCAGGTTATACCTGTCCGCAATTTTACGAATCTCCGGGAAATTGGCGGGAAGACCGAAAAGATCTACCGCTACGATAGCGCGTGGCGTCAGCTTGCCGTCCGCAACCGTCTTTTGAATCGCCTTTTCCAGCGCAGCAGGGCAAAGATTATAGGTATCCAAATCCACGTCCACAAAGATGGGTGTAGCACCGGCATAAGAAACCACTTCGCCGGAAGAGAAGAAGGTGAAGTCGGGCACGAACACTGCGTCACCGGCCTTGATATCCCAGGCCATCATAGCCATAGAAAGGGCATCTGTTCCATTGGCGCAAGAAACGCAGTATTTTGCGCCGGTGTATTCCACCAACTCATCCTCAAATTCTTTGACCCATGGGCCGCTGATAAACTTGCTGCTTTCTGCGACCTCCAACATGGCCGCATCAATGTCCTGTTTCAGGACTTCATACTGTTTTTTCAAATCTCTGAATTGCATAATTTAGCCTTTCTTTTTCAGTTCTCTTGCGGGATTTCCGACGACTGTTGTCCCGGCTTCCACATTTTTTGTCACCACTGTACCCATACCGATATAGGCATCGTCTCCTACGATCTTCCGGTTACGTACTGCGGAGTTGATCCCAATAAAAACATTTTCTCCAATATCCGAATATCCGCCGAGGATCACTCCCGCCGGAATTTCTGCATTCTTATGGATATGCACATCATGTGCAACATGAACCAGTGTATCTATTTTTACATTGTCTTCAATGATCGTATCTCCGCTCGAACCGCAGGAGATATTGGTATTCGTACCAACTTCCACATTGTTCCCAATCTTCACCTTTCCCAGGGTCGGAATCCTCACATTATTGTCGCATGAATCTTTTGCCATTGTAAAGCCAAACATTCCGATTGTACAGCCCTCGCAAGCAACGAAATTATCTCCGATAGTAGCTTGCTTGATAACTGCGTTTGCCTTTATAACTGCATTATCACCGATAATACAATCATGTCCGATAAAAGCACCGGGTTCAATATACGCATTTTTACCAATTGTCACATTTTCACCGATTACAAACATTCCGCTACTGTAGGTATATTTTTTTCCTCTTTCAATGCGTAGCCGCTCGTTGTAAATCTTGTTCACATATTCAGCATAATCTCCTTGTGGATTGTCGCTACGAATGAACTTGTGCTTTTCAAAAATTTCTTTTGGAACGACCACATTTTCTTCAATAAATACCAAACACCCAGAGACATCACTGAGATTCTTCACCAAATGCTCCACTTTTTTTGTGATAAACATGGCGGTATGATCTTTTGGATTGCCCGCATAAGAAACACCGTTTACTTTCATACTCATAAACTCCTTATCAATAAATCACAGTCTCCAAAAACGCATTCCGGAAGCCTGCAACTCGTCCATACGGTAGAGGCTCTTCACATCCACCAAAACCTTTTCCTCGTCTGCTAAGTCATCCTTGAACAGTTCTTTCAACTGCATCATGGACATGGAGCGGAATTCATTATGTCCCACAGCTACAATCACACAATCCGCTTTCGGCAACTCTGCAAAGGGGATCAAATCAACACCGTATTCATGCTTTGCTACAGCAGCATCTGCCCACGGATCCGTCACGATGGGCTCAATATCAAACTCCTTCAGACGGTTGATAATATCCACCACCTTGCTGTTGCGGGTATCAGGACAGTTTTCTTTAAAAGTAATACCCAATACGACCACAGTAGCTTTCTTAGGAGCCATACCGGCCTCTATCATTTCTTTAATCGCAGCATCTGCCACAAAGGCCCCCATGCTGTCATTAACCTTGCGTCCGTTCAAGATAATCTGGCTGTGATAGCCCAGTTTCTCCGCTGCATTGGTCAGATAATAGGGATCTACGCCGATACAGTGACCCCCTACCAGACCGGGTTTAAAGCCCAGGGCATTCCACTTGGTGTTCATACCCGCCAACACTTCGTCAGTATCAATGTGCAGACGATCGCAGATCATAGCGATCTCATTCATAAACGCAATGTTGATATCCCGCTGGCTGTTCTCCACTACTTTGACAGCTTCAGCAGTCTTAATATTGGACACCATAAAGGTACCGGCTTTGATAACGATATCATAGACCTTTTGAATTTCTGCAGCACACTCCGCATCCATACCGGATACCACTTTGCGGATATTGGTCAGGGTATGCACACGATCACCGGGATTGATACGCTCCGGAGAATAGCCGATCTTCCAGTCCACACCACACTTTAATCCGGATTCCTTTTCAATAATGGGAATACACACATCTTCTGTCACACCGGGATACACCGTAGACTCAAATACCACAATCGTACCGGGTGTTAAGTTTTGCCCCACGGTCTTGGATGCTCCCTCAATGGGGCGCAAATCGGGGCTGTTATCGTCCTTCACTGGAGTAGGCACCGCCACAATCATAAATTTTGCTTCGCGCAGTTTAGCAGGGTCAGAAGTGAAATCTACTTTTGTGTTTTTAATCGCCTCTCCTACTTCGTTGGTAGCATCAATACCACTGCGGTACTCTTCTACACGTTTTTCGTTGATGTCAAAGCCAATGACGTTGATATGCTTGGCAAATTCTACGGCAATAGGCATACCCACGTAGCCAAGGCCAACCAAAGCCAATTTCTCTTTTCCGGCTATCAGTCCGGGATAAATGGTGTTAAATGTCATAGTATATCTCCTTTGAAATGTGGATTTTTCAAAAAACTTTTGTGATGATCTCTGCGATTTTCTCTGCAGCATGACCATCGCCAAATGGTTGATAGGTCGGGTCAATAAACTGTGGAACCGACAGCTTGTCCAAAATATCCTGTTTGTCCGGTTTAGCCAGCTGATTGCGGTTACCTACCATGGTTTCCGGCCAGGCTACATGGTCAAATACGAACACGCACTGCACCCCGGCATAGAATGCCTCACATTGTAAGCCGCCGGAATCGGTCACGATCTTTTTCGCGTGCTGCGTTAAGTAAACGGAGGTGGAATACTGCACCGGCTGAATCAGAATGATATTCTGAAAGCCGTATTGCTTACAAATGCGCTGTGCACGCTCCTTGTTCCGCGGATGCACGGGGTAGACCGTCGGTGTGTCCAGCGTTTCCATGGCGCCTAATATTTCCGTCAGCGGTTCGTCGGAATATGTATTCTCCTGACGGTGACAGGTCATAAAATAGTATTCTTTCGGCAATTCAACGTGATTGTCATCAAAGTCGATCAGTGTGCTTTTGTCCAGAGGTTTTTCAGCAAAGTGCAGGAAGGAGTCGTACATAATGTTTCCTACCACGCGGCCCTTGTCAGCTAATCCCTCCCGCTCCAGATGCCCGTAGGCATCCTGTGTGGCGCAAAACAGCAATGAAGCGCAGTGATCCGTGCAGATGCGGTTGACTTCCTCCGGGTTGTCCAACGTGCCCAACCGATTGCCGGCCTCCACGTGAATGACAGGGATATGCAGCTTTACCGCCGCCAGTGCCGCAGCCAGCGTGGAGTTCGTGTCGCCGTACACCAACACGGCATCCGGCTGTTCCCCAAGGAGCACTTTTTCGATTCCCGTCAGCATCTGTGCCGTCATGGTGGCATGGCTGCCGCCGGAGATACCCAGATTGTATTTCGGCTTGGGGATCCCCATCTCCTCGAAGAAAACATCGGACATATTGGCATCGTAATGCTGCCCGGTATGAACGATGATCTCCTCGAAATAATTTTTGAATACGCGCGACCCCGCCGCTGCCTTGATAAACTGCGGCCGTGCCCCCACAACGGTTAGTATTTTCATGATTGTTCTCCCGTTAATCTATATTCTTAATCAACTTTGCCGGGTTTCCGGCAATTATACAATGTCCCGCCGGGAAGCTTTTTGTCACAACGCTCCCTGCGCCGACCACAGTATGCGAACCGAGCGTAACACCGGGGAGAATCATACTGTTCATGCCGATCCAACATTTTCCCCCAAGGCTACCGGCTTGGGCTCATCATGCTCATCGAGATTATCCAGCGAGTGATTTGATGTGATGATTCCCACGTTTGGTGCAATATAGGTGCCGTGTCCAATCGTTATCTTCCCAATGGCTTGATAGTAATTCCCAAAGCCCTGAAAGTTGTTGAAATCATCCGGGTGGAAAGAGATGTTTTCCGGATAGATGATACCAATGCGCGGCGATACCGGCCATGGTATGTGGGTGTTGACCCTCATTCGTTTACAGCTCCTGTAATCATCTACCACCCATTTCCATCCGGCGGCAGTAAATTCTCCGTACCTACCGCCGCAAAACTACTTGCCATTTAGGAACCTGCTCTTGTCGTAACGGAAAAAGAGGATAAACCTTGCTGATACATATATATTGTAGAGCATCCTTACATCTTTTCAGTGTAATATCATTTAGATTCATTTAATCTCCTCCAAAGCCGCTTTACGGGCTTACGCATCAGCAACACATATATTCCCAACAGCAACAAGCCGATTCCCACAGCTATGACAATATCTCTCACCGTTGTGCCCAGCGCGAAATATCTTATTGCGCAAAAGCCGAGCGATCCGAGAAGTACATTGACGCCCGTGATCTTTCCTAATTCTTTCCACGGGAAAATACTGTAAAAGGTCAATGAAAGCTCCTTTGCGCTGAACTGTAATTGGAATACATTGACAATCAGAATGCTTAGCAACGTAGCAATAGGCGGACCGATCATTCCCAGAGCAAGATAGAGCACGTAGTTCAGCCCCGCATTCAAGACCAACGAGGCAACAGACGAGTAGAAAATCAATTTTGTCTTTCCGATGGAATTCAGTATCAGCCCCCAATATGTGCAGCGAAACAGCAGCACAAGGGAATATATCTGAAATACCGGAACACCCGGCAGGTATTTCGCAGAATACAGAATCGTCATTACCTGTGGAGCAAAAACAACAAGAGCCATGGAGCAGAAACAAATAATGATGTAACTTAAGCGAATAGAGTCGCCCCACAACTCGACTGCGCCCTTTGTGTCTTTTGCTTTCAGCATCCTTGCCATCTGAGGCAGAAGCACCGCCGTCAACGAAGATGCCACAATCGTCAGCGGCAGCTCCTTTGCCGCATTGGTATAGATGGCGAGCTGCTCCGTGTCAAAGAATCGGCCGATCATCAGCTTATCGATCTCGATGCTTACCGTTCCCACCAGGCCGGCAAGGCCAATGGGAATGGAATACTTAAAAATCTTGCCGATAAGCCCTTTGTCCAAAGAAATCCGAAGCGGCTTCTCAATTCTCCAGACTATCGCATAGACCCAAAGCATCATAATTCCTTCGCCGATCAGGTATAGGAGCATATATTCCTTGAACGACCAGTTCATCAACTTTGTCAGGAGTATCGCGGCAAGGGCGGTCGCAGCATTCACTATATTGAAAAGCGTAAGCTTTTCGGTTTTTCCATACACCACAAGGATATTGCTGATACTGCCGATAATGACCCGTGTCCACGGCAACAGCACCAATATGTACATGAAATTGCGAATCATGCTGTTGCGGTAATATGCCACGATCAAGGGCACGGAAAACGCCAGAACAACGCCCATTATGAAGCATAGAATGGTATTGATCGTATAGTATACCGATAAAAAGTGGCGACGCTCCTCATGGGTTTCTGAAAGAGCCAAAAAGTAATTGGTGCTGTTTGGCAAGCCAAGCATGAACAGTGCGGTCGCAAGATTGATCACAGTCAAAATCTGCGAAAAAGTGCCATATTCCGCTAAGGAGCGAAACCGGGACAACAGCATGGCGGACACAAGCGATATCAATGTTGTAATGATCTTTGATGCCGTTAGCACAGCGGCATTCTTGCCAATGGTGTTAGACATAAATCGCTCCAACTAAGCTATCATAAGCTACTGATAATTTCATCAAGTCTTTTTGCTAAATTATCATAACGAAAATCCTGGGAAAATTCCGGCGTGGCTTCATAAGTTGGCGTTTGCCCGGATACTTTTGCTTGATAGGCCGATAAAATCCACTTTTTCAGGTTTTCAAAGTCCTGTGCATCGTTCGCCGCTTCATAGCAAAAACCATAATGATATTTTTCGTTCATTATATTCAATTCACTGTTTGCTTCGTCACCAGATATTATGGCCAAAATCGGTTTTCCGCATCGGATCCCTTCATAGAACTTTCCGGTCAAGATGCCATGAGCCTGATGGGTATTCCAGGAAAGAACGGTGAAGATATCAGAAGAAGCTTGAAGTACTTGGATTTCCCGTCTGTCAAGATAGCCCATGTCAACAAGAATGGACTCCATGCCATATGTTTCTGCTTGCTCATACAGCTTCTGAAAACCTTTTCCCGCATAGTAGAATCTAAGGTTTTCTTTTGACATTTTCCCTTCATTACAGTTCTCGGAAAGAGCATAAAACAACTGCGAGGCATCACTCAAGCCGCTATACAGCTGTCCTGTATAACAGAAAGAGAGTTCATTTTGCTTTACGCTTTTTACGATTCTTTCCTGTTCCAATGGTTCATAGCCGTTATACAACGTGACAATCTGTTTTTCAGGAACCTGTTCCCGAAGTTCATCGGAAGCGCCTTCAGAAACACACGTGCAGACATCCGCTGACAGTATTGCACGTTTTTGAATGTCTCTGAGCGTACGATATCTTTTCCCCTTGCTGAACGTTTCTGTTGCAAGCAAATCGCGGAAATCCAAAATATATTTACAGCCGAACAGCTTTGCGGCATATTCACCTGCATATACGTTTTCCAGTTCGCCAAACGTGGCAAAGACTACGTCAAAAGTACTTCCTCCGTCTTTCAGAGAATGCAAAAAGTTCTTTTGCATGGCAAATTTCTCATTCGCCCTCTCCATTCGCATTCTGAATTCTCTCTGAGTAAAGACAGAGTGATACAGCTTTCCGGCTGCTTTTTGGAGATTCTTCGGCAAAAACGAGGCTCTGCTTTTACCCGCCGGAACTACTACAACTTCCCCGTGTGCAAATCTTTCAGCAGGCGAATCTTTACCCATATAAGAGTAAACCTTTACCGCATCGCTCGAATAAGCGCCGGAGGTATCTGTTCCTGTATTGATTTCACCGGACCGCAATACAGTTACCCGGTGTCCCATAAGGGATAAATACTTTGCAAACATATAGGGTCGCACCGCTGCGATCGCCGTATCAGGCGGGTAATATGTCGTTATGATGAGTATGTTCATTTTTTAAAGCACCTCATAGAAACCTTAATTTTTTCTCGACTCAAAACTTCTCTCTGCGTAAAAAAGACCAATTGTACACCAAAAAAACGAATTTTTATATAGTGAACTACTAACCATCAATTGAACCATGCATGTAACAAAATACGGTAAAAATAGTTTCTTCCAGTCTTCGCTTTTTGCATGTGTAATCATGTGTTTTGCCATAATAGATATACAAAGCAGTACTGGTATTGTTCCCACGACTCCAAAATTTAGTAACAACTCAAGAATCAAGTTGTGGGCATATAATCCCGGATCTCCATTAAAATATCTGTCATAACCGTAGCCATATCCAAAAAGTGGTCTCTGTAGGAAGGCTTCCCAACACCGTTTCCATATCAAATCCCGCCCTGACAGGTTCATCAAATTTCCCTGTTCAAATAAAGCAACTGTACGACTATATCGATTTCCAAAGACTACAATCTCACTCATGTTAAGCTTAATGATTACAATTGCTACACATGCAAAGAGAAATACAATGGCCGTCAACCTTTTGGTGCCTGACAGAAAAGTAAAAAAGCAGGCTATAAAAAAAACAATCAACACAACGACGACACCTCGATTTGCAAACAAGACCAAAAAAAGGCATGTAATTGCGCAAATCGCTACTTCTATGGCAAATAGTTTTGATCTTTTCTCCACTAACAAATATTGGATTCCAAAACAGCACCATATGATGGTACCATACCCAAAGCTCATATAGTCTTCTATCAAATATACATTGAAATAAACAATAACACACTTAATAGCCATAATCGGAAAGGCAATGTCATATAATTGTTTTAAGCGTGTCTTTGGATTCCCTTCTACTGCATAGGCAAGTGGCAAAAGGAATACCGTTCGAATTGTACTCAAGTTGAAGTCAATTGCTGCAAATTGACGTACATTATCGTTATTGTATGCCCATATAATTATGGCGATCAAAAATGACAGTAATAAGAAAAATGTGATATTAATTCTTGCTTTTTTTTCTATAAAAAAGCGTATAAAAATGTAAATAGCCACAGGTGCGCAGAAAAGCAGTGACAAAGAAAAAGTGAAAACTTTATTCACTAATCCAGGAAAAATTGCAAAAAAGTCATTTATAACAGAAGTATATAGGATAAATAGCAAAAAGAATATATCATAAATTGATGTGCTTTTTTCTACTGAACCAATCTTCACCATAACTGTCAAAAATCCTTAAACATCAAAATATCTGTTACTTGCCTTGCAACTTTTTCTGCGGAAAACCGCTCCTGCGTTCTTTCTGCAATCTGTGCAGAATCGTACTCTCCAGCATGATAATACATCGTCATCATTGCATCGGCCAACCCATCCACATCATCCACGTCCACCAAAATGCCGTTGGAATCGTCTACGAAATCCTCCGGGCCGCCGCAGCGGGTAGCAATTACCGGTACGCCGCAGGCCATGGCCTCCGCATAGACAACGCCGAATGTTTCTCCGCGGCTGGCAAGGACAAAGGCATCACTCTGTGACAGTTCTTCGGCAAACTGCGTACGGACATATCTTCCGTAGAATGACACAACATCACCGAGATGATATTTGCTGACCGTATTTATAAGAGCTTCCATTTCCGGACCATCGCCCATAATAGTCAGGGTGGCATCCATCCCGATTTCTCGACACTTATGAAAGGCTTTCAGCAGGATATCGAAGCCCTTGCCCTGATTAAGGTTTGCTGCAGCGATAAAGCGAAATTCATCATGTTTTTTTCTGTGCCAATCAAAAGCAGACAAGTCCACAATATTCGGAATTACAGCTGCAGAAATGCTTGAGTACTGCTTTATGTGCCTTGCCAAGGCGCTGCTCACCGCAATCACAGCCGCAGCATTCTGATATACATAGCGCATCGGCGCAATTTCCGCCTCGGTCAGATCGTCTCGATTGATGATACTGGAGTGCTCCGTCACTATATAGGGAATATTCTCGCGCTTGCAGGCTTCCACAACGCACAGCGCCGTTCCGCCGAAATGTACATGGACAACATCCGGCTTCCCGTATTGCCGGATTACCTTTTTCAGAACTTTTGAAAATCCCCTGCGGCATATCCTTCTGCTGAGTTTCGGAAAGAAGGGACCCATGGGGAAATTGAATTCCACCACCGGCAAACTATTTGCCGTACGCTGGGAAATCCCCCATTTGCGCCAACGGCGAATGGATCGAATATCAACGGCGGCAAAGACCACCTTGTGCCCCAAATCCGCCAGCGCTTTCGCCTGATCCATCTGAAAAATACCGTTCAAAGGATATTTTTCAGACGGACAGCCATATGATACTTCTAATATGTACATCAAAAATCTCCTGGTGTTCTATTCGTATAACCTTGCTGCCAGCTTGCGATAATCTAACAACTCCTCTGCACAGCGATGTGAGTTTTTCTTTAACTCTTCCAACTGCTCTGGCTGCTCGGCAATGGATTGAAACACCTTTTCCATATCCTCTTGCGTTTCCACCCACAGAATATTTCCCCAGTCCAAATGGGTAGTGTAGGGCAAGTGTGGATAAGCCATAATGGCGCAATTCCGGCAAACGGAGTTTTCCATCGTTGCTGAAACGGAGCCCGGCTGGCAGTATAAATCGCAGGCACACAGGTATTCCTGCAAATCTTCTCCAGACTTCCAACCGAGATATTTCACTCGCGAATCTGCCTCAATCAGCGGCATGATTCTATCCTTCATTTCTTCAGGTATGCTTCCGATTATTACCAAACGGCTGTCATCATCCTTAACAGCAGAATACGCCTCCAATAATTCAACCGTGCGCTTGCTGCTTGATAGCTTTCCGGAATGAATATACAAGCGCATATTTGTCCCGATGCCCAATTCTTCACGCCTTTTTGCTCTAATTCTCTCGTATTCATCGTCCGGCAACAGAATTCCCCCCAGCGGATAGTACTCCATGAGGGACTCCGGCACATTGTAGTTTTCGATGGCGAAAATGCGCTCAGATTCTCCGATGTAAAAATACTTTTCCAGGTACGGTAGCGCTTTTTGTACCAAATACTTGTAGAAAGTTCGATGCAATACGTGGAGCGATAACCAATTCGTTCCGCTGTTATAAGCTGCAGTATGAGTATCAGCGTATAGCTTTACTTCGGGATGCGACATCTTATAGCGAATTACATCAAGTATTGAATAGAACGATAAACAGTGCACCATAATTACATCTGGTTGAAACTGTTCAAGTTCGTCAAATAAATTAAGGTACTTTCTAATCTTATGAGTTAAAAAGCCGTTAAAGACTCTCACATAAGGGATGCGTTTTATCGGAACACCGTATTCGGTAATATACTCCGACGGGCAAAGATATCCCTGCCTTTGGTTATCAATGAATGTTTCCGTAGATGCAATTATTCTTACATCATGACCGTCTTCACGATTGATTTTTGGCAGCACATTCTCTTGATAGGCATAGCCATCGACATAAAAATTTGCTAAACATAGATGTAAAATTCTCACACTTATTCCTCCAAAATAGGGAAAAACCCCTGCGCTGTTTATCGCAAATCCACGTCTCACATACTTTTCATAATCGTCTCGTAACTCTTTTCTACCGTATAGTGCTCCTGCAAGTACGCCATAGCTCTGCCGCACATGGCAACGCAATCTGCCTGTTCTGCCGCAGAAACAGTTCTTGCAAACGCATCTACATCATCACTCTCGCACCACCAGCCGAAGCCGCCGTCCACGACCACTTTGCCTATGTCGGTATTCGGGTCAGTGCAACACAGCACGGGCAGCCCCGCCTGCATATAGGCGAGCAACCGGCTCGGGAAATTCGGAATGGTAAACCTATGGTCAAGGAAAATCATACCCACATCACAAGCCGCCACCATGCGGTCATAATCCTCTTTCGGCAGGCTCTGCATCAGCTTGACATGCTGCGGTTTTTCGGCATCGACATATTCCTGAAGCAGATGATATTCCGTTCCGCTGCCTACAATAAGAAAGAATGCGTCATCAACGTCGGAACATTTCTTCAGACATTCTATCAGGAACGGTATACCCTGAGGTCTTCCGAGATTGCCACCATAGACAAAGACCTTTTTGTCGGTCGGAATACCGTATTCTCGGCGCATATCGAGCTTTTCATCATCCGTAATGCGCATATCCTGTACTTCAATGGAGTTCGGGCAAACCTCCACGATACGGGGATCTATCTCCGGATTGTGCGCGATGACGTAATCCACATTGGCCTGAGACATACAGCCGATGCGGTCAGACAGGGCGTAGAGTTTCTTTTCCTTGCGGCGGAAATACCAGTAAAGCGGCGCCTTGATGCCACGGGGGCTCATCATGCCGAGATCAACAGCATTCTGCGGGAAGATGTCCTTGAGAAGCAGATACGTCTTGGCATTGTCGCGTTTTTTTATATACGCCACCACACCTGCCAGCGTGATCGGCGGCGTGGAGTAGAGAACGAGGTCATATACCCTATCCGTCAGATTTGCTCTTATCGCGCTGACAAATCTTCGCTCCAACAGAACTGTATTGATCCCCTTTTTGATGAAGCTGGTTTTTTCCACATCGCCAACTGCCACCGTTAAAATGCGGCTATCATTCCCACATTCCGTCCAATTTGTCTCCACGTTCTTGGATGGACAAACAACATCTACACTATGACCGTTCCGCAAAAACTCACGCAACAGATCAGTATAAATACCATGGTCTTCAAACGACCGAATACTTACTAATGTAAGAAATAGAATATTCATTTCACTTTCTTCGCCGGCACGCCCACGTAGGTGCCGCTTTCCTCAATATCCTTTATCACAACCGCACCGGCGCCCAAAGTGGTATCTGCCGCAATGTGCAGTCCCTGAATGATTTTTGTCCCGGTACCCAAAATACACCGCTCACCGACTACAACCTTTCCGGAGATGTTGCTACCTGGATGTACAGTGCAAAAATCGCCAAGAATCGCATCGTGCCCTACCGTGCAATTCAGGTTGACGATACAGTTCTTTCCAAGTCTCGTTGCGATGGTAAGCACGGTTCCGGCACAAATTATGCTTCCTTCACCAACGGCGCATCTCTTACCTATAATTGCGCTGGGATCAATCAACATTGCCGCATAAATTTTCGGGTTACCGCTCAACTGATCCCAGATATTCTGCTTCACGCTCCCGTTGGCAATCGCACAGGTTACATATGTATCTGTATTTCGGTTGCAAAGCCAATTAACGCCGCCAAGCACCGGATATCCGTCAATTTTTTCACCGATTTTGCCGTCATCCACAAAGCCAAGAATATTCCATGTTAGCTCCACTTTGTTCATTCGTTCGGCAACCCAAATAGTTTCCCGGCCAAAATCACCGGCGCCGATAATCACAAGATCCTTCATGCGGCATACCTCTGCCGCGCGAAAGAATCATCACTTACTCTTTGGCGTCGCGGTGTGTGTGTGTGTGTGTGTGTGTGTGTGTGTGGCCGGCTTCGCCGGAATTTTTGTTATAACAACACTATCATACATCATCATAAGAACGCCTTCTTCATAGTTGCCGAATGTTGCTTCATTTGCATTTCCGGCAAGATTGTTCTGAATTAGTTTCACGAAATCAACGCCAGCTCCATAGGCGTGAAGGTAAGCTCCGCCAAATCGGGGATTGATCTCAGACAAATAATACTTTCCATCCCGATACCACAAATCCAAGTCAATAGGTCCATTAAACTTAAAATATTGCAGAGATTGCAGAACAAACTCTATCAATCGTTCATCCTTGAAAGAAGTCGTCTTGCTGGCTCCACCAATTTTCGTTTCGAGTTTCCGCTTGCTAAAAATCGCAACCGGCTGATGGCTGACGGTATCAATATAAACATCCACATCCAAATCTACCGCATCACCCATGAACTCTTGAATAATAAGGCTCGGATCTTCCTCCATAGCTTTTTCTAGTGTAATCAGATCATCCACCTTCCGCGCTCCAACGGAACCACTACCTTCTCGCGGTTTTACAAAAACCGGGAAAGAAATTTCATTTTTGAAAAAAGCAGCTTTAAATGTTCGTAAATCGCCAAAAGTCAAAACCGTATTCACACCGTTTTCTACCAGATGACGGTACATTGTGTATTTGTCAAAACAGATTCGAGCTGTTTTTTCATCAGGCGCTAACACTTCTACCCCTATGGCACAAAATTCTTCCCTGTGAGCAGCAAGGATCATAATCTCGGGATCAATACAGGTTGTAACCACATTTATATGCTCCTTCTTGCAGATGTCAAGAATGGTAGGAATGTAGGAAGGATCTGTAATCCTTGGCACTTGATAAAAGCAATCAGCGAAATAGGTCGCTGGAGCATATAGACTAAGATCTGTAACGACAATTCGTCCCTCTTGCCCCATGGTATTTCTAAAATCTTTTAAAAGTTCACAGCGCCTTCCAACGCTACAGAACAATACGTTCATTATTCTCACACTCACTCCCCATAAACTCTTCCATAGTTGCATCTGTCTCCGATGAGATACCTTCCCGCTTCAAAAAAGCCTTAAAAAAAGTTTTCCAAACAATCTTCACGTCTGTGGCGAAACTCAAGTGCTCCGTATACCAAACATCTAAATCAAACTTTTCTTCCCAAGTCACCGTATTGCGCCCGTTCACCTGCGCCCAACCGGAAAGGCCTGGGCGCACATCATGGCGGTGATGCTGACGTTCAGTATATCTCGGCAGATATTTCACCAGCAGCGGCCTCGGCCCGATGACGCTCATGTCGCCCTTGAGGATGTTCCACGCCTCCGGCAGCTCATCCAGACTCGTGCTCCGCAGCAGCCTTCCAAATTTTGTCAGCCGCACGTCATCCGGCAGAAGGTTTCCGTCTGCATCCCGCTCATCGGTCATACTGCGAAACTTATAGAGGTTGAAAATCTTCTCGTCCTTCCCCGGGCGCTCCTGCTTAAAAATCACCGGGCTGCCCAGCTTCACCCACACCAAAATCGCCACGATGGCATAGAGCCAGCAGAACACGATCATCGCCGCGAGAGCACAGCAGATGTCCAGTATTCTCTTTATGTACCGGCAGTAAAAACCGTCTTTTCCTTTTCTCATACAAAGCACGCTTTCACGACCTCGATAACCCGATCCTGCTCTGCCGCCGTCATCTTATTGTCGCTCGGCAGACACACACCACGCTCAAAAATGTCCGCACCAACGTCTACTGCACCACCGGCAATATAGGCGTTCGTCCGGCAGCGCAGCGTTCCGCCTCTGCCGATGGCTTCGTGCATCCGGTACATCGGCTGCATATGCATCGGCTTCCAAATCGGGCGCCCTTCCGCATTGATAGAGGCAATCGCCTCCAGAATCTCTGTCGGACAGGTCTTTCCCTTTTCAGGAACATACAATGCCTGACTATCATCACGTACCTGTTTGCACATATAATCTTCATCTATAATCAGCGCAGACAGCCAATAGTTCGGTTCTGTTCCGTCACATATCGGATTCATCTTTATTGGTAGATCCTTCAATCCTTCTTCATATCGCTGATAGATTGCTTTCTTCTGTGCAATATGCTCTTCCAAATGCAGGTACTGCCCACGCACCACACCCGCAATCACATTGCTCATGCGGTAGTTGTAGCCGACTTCCTCGTGCTGATACCAAGGCGCGTTTTCACGCGCTTGCGTGCTCCACTTGCGTGCCTTGTTGGCATCCTCCAGGCTATTGGTCAGCAGACATCCTCCGCTACTTCCGGTGATAATCTTATTGCCATTATAGGAGATAGCACTGTAATCGCCAAAGGAGCCACACTGTCTGCCATCAATTGTTGCGCCCATCGCTTCGGCTGCGTCTTCAATCAGCAGCGCGCCGTGCCTGTGGCAGATGTCCCGAATCACATCAATTCTTCCGGGGAAACCGTAGAGTTCCGCGCTTACCACCAGCTTCACATCTGGATACAGTTCAAACGCCTTTTCCAGCGCCACGGGATCCATGTTCCACGAATCCGCTTCCGTGTCGATAAAAACCGGAATACCGCCCTCATACACCACAGGATTGAGCGTTGCATCAAAGGTCATATCGGAGCAGAATACCCGCTTTCCCTCCAATGCGCCGTGGCTGATGGCGGGCTTTCCGTAAAGTCGCTCCCCCGCCAACTTACAGCAAAGATGCAGCGCCGCGGTGCAGCTGGACAAACCAACAGCATACTGAACTTCTGCCTTTTCCGCCGCAATACGCTCCACCTCGTTGATGTTTTCGCCGACAGTACTCATCCAGTTGGTCTCATATGCCTCGGAAACATATTGCATCTCTTCCCCATGCATGGTGGGGCTTGCCAACCAGATTTTCTTTTCAAAAGGTTTGATGTCAGTTCTATGGAACACTTTGTTTCTCCTCTTCTATCTCGCCGCAAGGCACAATACACGATTATTCCAAAATATAGTGTCATGATAACACCTTATTAGATTTATATCAAGTACCTTCAACAATTTTTTCACATAGCGAAAATAACAAATTATCATGCACCTCGCCCCTTGCACAATCACCAAAACTGCAGTACAATGCTTCCAAACCAATATAGGGAGGGGTCTCCATGGAAAAATCGAAAGTCGCGCTGGTCCCTTGCCAAAACTATGACGAGGAAGCCGTCTATCAGGCACTTCGAGCAGGTCTAAACCTGTTAGGCGGCCTCAGCCAGTTTGTCAAGCTCAACGAGCGCATTCTCCTCAAGCCCAATTTGCTGAAAAATGCGCCGCCCGAAAAGGCCATCACCACCCACCCCACTGTCTTTGGCGGCATTCTGCGCTGCCTGACGGAGGCTGGTTATACCAACCTCACCTACGGCGACAGTCCCGGTCCCTCTGCGGATCTGAATATTGCCGTAAAAGAATCCGGTCTGTCCGCACAAGCGGAGAAATATCATGTGAAGCTTGGCGACTTTACAGAGGCCACTATAACAAGCTTTCCAAATGGTAAGATTGCCAAAAAGTTCCCCTTTGCCCATGAGGTCACCAAGGCAGATGCTATCATCAGTCTATGCAAGATGAAGACCCACGCGCTGGAGAATATCACCGGTGCGGTGAAGAATCAGTATGGCTGCATTTACGGCTCCTATAAGGCCGCCGGCCATGCCAAATACCCCAACAGCCGCCTCTTTGCCGATATGATGGTGGATATCGACCGATGCCTGCCTATGCGCCTGTACATCATGGACGGCATTGTGGCTATGGAGGGCAACGGACCCGCGTCTGGCAGGCCAAAGCCCATGCACATTCTCCTTCTCTCCGCCGATCCCGTCGCCCTGGACAGTGTATTTGCCAAGCTGGTCTATCTGCCCCCCCCATTATGTACCGACCTGTGTCAGCGGCGCCAAATTTGGTCTCGGCACTATGGATTACAACGAGATCAGGATCCTCACCCCCGACGGCGAACTCACCGCCGATGCCGCTGCTGAAAAATATGGTGACCCCGCTTTCGATGTCAAACGCACCAAAGCCGCCTTCTGGCGCATCCGTCAGCTCTTCCCCGCCGCCAGACAGCGCTACCATGACCGTCCTGTGGTCGATTCCGACAGATGTATCGCCTGCGGCATCTGTCAAAACGCCTGTCCCGCCGACGGCAAAGCGGTCCACTCCGGCGATGGCAAAAAAGCGGAATATGACTACAAAAAGTGCATCCGCTGCTACTGCTGCCAGGAGATGTGTCCCGTGGGTGCCATCACCCGTGAGAGCAAATGATCACAACAAGACAGCACCCATTTTCTTGAAAAATGGGTGCTGTCTTGTCAAGCGTAAATGCTTTACATCCTTTTTACAGCGTCTATTCGTACCCCCTGCTGCTCAACAGCTTACAGTTTGATTTGCTTGATAACAAGCACATATGCTTTTCTGCTCTAACCAGCAGGATACTGGAAGAAACCGAATGGCTTCTTCCTAACTGGTCCTCAAGCATAAATGAAATCACCATTTCCGCTTGCTCAACTGTTTCTCGTTCTATTCCGTGAACAACTACATTCAGCATGAAGTGAGACTGGTCCGGAAAAATTCGATTTATCGGATCTGCATCCACCGAGTACTTCTTCTTAAAGGTTTGAAGATCCTGCTCCGGAGAAATTCGATAATCAACAGTAAGCAAAATCTCTTTGATCATAAGCCGCGTGATCAACGGTGCGTTTCTGGTAACAAAATCGACTGGAAATATCGTTATTCCGCAATCATGTACGGCAAAAACATTTACAAATAGCGCAAATTCGGAATCATGTGCCGTTTCAAATATTTTAACTTTGTTATTGTCTGCTAATGTTTGACTGTCAAAATGGAATATTTCCTCCGGAAAAACGTCTTCTGTGGCTGTCTTTTCTGCTCCCAAAAAAATATCATATTTTGCGGATTCTAAATTATGAATCCTTTCGGATTGGAAATATACGCAAACTCCCAAAACTGCCGTAACTAAAATAGAAATCAAATTCAAAAAGTGATTGTATAATTCACCGATAGAAGAAGTTGTATCGATCTCCGTTATCTTCGAAAAACAAGATTTATAGTAGACGTATCCGATGAAAGCAAAAAAAGCGATAAAAAGCAATATAACTGCTGCTTTTTTCGTTCCTTTTTTCATGACAACACCCTCCCCTACTTTTATTTTAAGTCGTGATTTTTGTAAAATCCAATTCAACCGATAATAAATGCAGTAAAGTATTTGTCAATAATACAGCCCACGTTTCAGTCACATAGTTATGCCGAAAAAGTAATGTGCAGTCCAAGTGTATCCAGGAGTTTTAATAATATCTCCGTACTGACCAATCGTTTTCTTTTTTCAATCGCAGAAATTGTGACCCTACTTACACCGCTCGCGGCAGATAACATTTCCTGTGTCATTCCAAGCTCTTTTCTGCGGGTAGCAACACTATACGCTACTAGCCTGTTAAAGTTAAACAGCAGTTCCTCCTCTCTTGACAAGCTCTCCCCAACAATGTCGTCTAATGAAAATTTCTTTCCATTAACCTTCACATCCGTATGCAGTTCAGTCATAATAAAAATCCCCCATTTAATCCCAATGTAAAATTATGATCCTTCCTACAGCAGCAGTCAAGGACTCTATAATCTTACATCCTAAATCGTATCAAAAAATATAAAATACACTTTATTTCCACGAACATTCATCAAAAAGTATACTTTCTTTTTCCGAGAAAAACGTGGACAAAACATATAGTAAGCTTTTGTTTCATCCCCACAGGAAAACATTCTTTTATACTTTCGTCCCAGTTTTTCCTGAAAAATCCGGCTGTCCTGTTCAATGTGTATGTCATGCTGACAAAAAACATCCCAAATTTGGTACTTGATGTGGCTTGCATACTCGCCTGCTTTCGCAGGCTCGTGTATGCCGAAATGGTATTCCACGAATTCCCATGGAGCCACTTCTTTTGATCCGCAAAGAAAAGCAAATTTAACATCTAAAACGCTCATTTCGCTATCTCCTTTCCCAAGTATTCAAATTGTATATTTGTATCATCGGTTTAACATTACATCATTTTTTCATTTTTGTCAAGTATATCCACCGAAAGTTTTTTTGAATTCACTCTATTTTTGTTCTGTATGCCCAAAAATCCTAATTACATATGTAATTTCCATATACTTAATACCGGACTAAAGAAGAGACTGCCCGTCTCAAAAACGGACAGTCTCTCCAGAAGATATCAATACTTTCTTACTTCATCGCCTGCTCCACGGCAACGGCCACAGCGACAGTAGCGCCCACCATGGGGTTGTTGCCCATGCCCAGGAAGCCCATCATTTCCACGTGAGCCGGGACAGAGCTGGAACCGGCGAACTGAGCATCGGAGTGCATACGGCCCATGGTGTCGGTCATGCCGTAGCTGGCAGGACCTGCGGCCATGTTGTCCGGATGCAGGGTGCGGCCGGTGCCGCCGCCGGAGGCCACGGAGAAATACTTCTTGCCCTGCTCAAGGCACTCCTTTTTGTAAGTGCCGGCCACCGGATGCTGGAAGCGGGTGGGGTTGGTGGAGTTGCCGGTGATGGACACGTCCACGCCCTCGTGGTGCATAATGGCAACGCCCTCGCGCACATCGTCAGCACCGTAGCAGCGCACGTTGGCACGCTCACCCTCGGAATAGCGGATCTCACGCACGATGTGCAGCTCGCTGGTAAAATAGTCGAACTTGGTCTGCACATAGGTGAAACCGTTGATGCGGGAAATGATCTGCGCCGCATCTTTGCCCAGGCCGTTCAGGATGACCCGCAGAGGCTCCTTGCGGGCCTTGTTGGCGTTCTTTACGATGCCGATGGCGCCCTCGGCAGCGGCAAAGGACTCGTGACCTGCCAGGAACGCAAAGCACTTGGACTCGTCGCTCAAGAGCATGGCACCCAGATTGCCGTGACCCAGGCCCACCTTGCGGTCCTCGGCAACGGAGCCCTCCATACAGAACGCCTGCAGACCTACGCCGATCAGTTTGGCAGCCTCGGCGGCGGTCTTGACGCCGCTCTTCAGTGCGATAGCAGCGCCCACGGTATATGCCCAGCAGGCATTTTCAAAGCAGATGGGCTGAATTCCCTTGACGATCTCATAGGGGTCAAAGCCTTTTGCTTTACAGATATCCCGGCATTCCTCTACGGAATTGATCCCGTACTGGGCGAGGACGCCGTTGATTTTTTCAATTCTTCTCTCGTAGTTTTCAAATAAAGCCATCGTCTTGTCCTCCTTACTCCTGACGGGGGTCAATATATTTGACCGCAGCATCCCACTGACCGTAGTGACCCTTTGCCTTGTCCAATGCGGTGTTGGCATCGTCACCCTTCTTGATGAAGTCCATCATCTTGCCCAAATTGACAAACTCGTAGCCGATGACCTCATTGTCCTTGTTCAGAGCCATCTTGGTGCAGTATCCCTCTGCCATCTCCAGATAGCGGGGTCCCTTTTCCTTGGTGCCGAACATGGTACCCACCTGAGACCTGAGACCCTTGCCCAGATCCTCCAGAGAGGAGCCCACAGCCAGGCCGTCTTCGGAGAACGCGGACTGGGTGCGACCATAGACGATCTGCAAAAACAGCTCCCGCATGGCGGTGTTGATAGCGTCGCACACCAGATCGGTGTTCAATGCCTCCAGAATGGTCTTGCCGATAAGGATCTCAGATGCCATGGCGGCGGAATGGGTCATGCCGGAGCAGCCCAGCACCTCCACCAGAGCCTCCTCGATGATGCCGTTCTTTACGTTCAGCGTCAGCTTGCAGGCACCCTGCTGGGGCGCGCACCAGCCGATACCGTGGGTAAAACCGGAGATATCGGAGATGTCCTTGGCCTGTACCCACTTTCCCTCCTCGGGAATGGGAGCCGGACCGTGATAAGCGCCCTTGGCAATGGGGCACATATGCTGTACTTCGCTGGTATAGATCATAGTGATTTCTTCCTTTCTCAAATCATTGATAACTTCTTTATCGGGCCACAAAACCGATCTTGCGCTGCACCTTGCTCAAAGTCTTATTGGCAAGGTAAGCCGCCCGCTCTGCACCGGTCTTGTAAACACTTTCGATGTACGCCTTGTCGGCCATTAACCGCTCGGATTCCTCCCGGATGGGACGCAGCAGCTCCACCACAGCCTCGCCCACGGCGGGCTTGAAAACACCGTAGCCCTGTCCGGCAAACTCCTCCTCCGCCTGGGCAATGGTCTTGCCGGTTGCGGCACAGTAGATGGTCAGCAGATTGGAGATCCCCGCCTTGTTCTCTTTGTCGAACTTCACAGCGGTCTCGCAGTCGGTGACGGCCCGTTTGAACTTCTTCATGATCTCCTCGGGCTTATCCATCAGATTTACGCAGCCGTCAGGCAGGGACTTGCTCATCTTGGTGGTGGGATCGTCCAGAGACATCAGCCGGGCCCCCATCTTGGGGATAAACGGCTCCGGCAATACGAAGGTATCGCTGTACACGCCGTTGAAGCGCTGGGCGATATCCCGGGTCAGCTCCACGTGCTGCTTCTGATCCTCTCCCACCGGCACCAGATCCGCCTGATACAGCAGAATATCCGCTGCCATCAAGACCGGATAGGTAAAAAGTCCGGAGGTGATGTTGTCCGCGTGCTGCTGGGACTTTTGCTTAAACTGGGTCATACGGCTCAGCTCACCGAACTGGGTGTAGCAGCCTAAGATCCACCCCAGTTCTGCGTGCTGGGGCACGTGGGACTGGATGAACATAATGTTCTTCTCCGGGTCCAGACCACAGGCGATGTACTGGGCCAACTGGTTGACACTGCGGCGGCGCAGGGTCGCCGGATCCTGCCGCACGGTGATGGCGTGCATATCCACGATGCAATACAGACAGTCATACTCGTCCTGCAAAGCCACCCAGTTTTTGATGGCTCCCATATAAGAACCCAAGGTCAACTCACCGGAGGGCTGAATGCCGCTGAAGATACGTTTTTTCTTCTCTTCCATTCTCTTCACCTCTAACATGACAGAGCCCTACTGCCCCATCTTAGTGTTTGACAATATTATACCACGTTATGCGGCAAAATACAAGGAATTTCATTGACTTTTCTCCGGGAAACACTATAATGTATTTGTGATTTTATTGCCATCTGCAAGGAGGAACTGACAATGGCTTTGGATATGACTTATTTTGCCGAGATGGAGGCGAAGATCCCCCACGGAAAGGTACGCACCCGTTTTGCTCCTTCCCCTACCGGTTATATGCACGTGGGCAATCTCCGCACCGCGCTCTATACCTGGCTCATCGCCCGGAATGCCGGTGGTACCTTTGTCCTGCGTATCGAGGACACCGATCAGGGGCGTCTGGTAGAGGGCGCCACCGATGTGATCTACCGCACCATGAAGGAGTGCGGACTTACCCACGACGAGGGTCCCGATGTGGGCGGCCCTGTGGCGCCCTATATTCAGTCCCAGCGCCGTGACACCTACGGCAAGTATGCCCAGCTGCTGGTAGAAAAGGGCGGCGCCTACTACTGCTTCTGCGAAAAAGCCGAGTCCGAAGAGGATGCCGGCGACTTCAACCGGGCCGCCGACCCCTGCCGGGATATTCCTCTGGACGTGGCCAGGGCCCGTGTGGCCGCCGGCGAGCCCTATGTCATTCGCCAGCGCATTCCCGCAGAGGGTACCACCACCTTCCACGACGCCATCTTCGGTGACATCACCGTGGAGAATAAGACTCTTGACGACCAGGTGCTGCTGAAGCGCGACGGTCTGCCCACCTACAACTTTGCCAACGTCATCGACGACCACCTGATGGGCATTACCCATGTGGTCCGGGGCAGCGAGTATCTCTCCTCCGCCCCCAAATATAATCTGCTCTATGAGGCCTTCGGCTGGGAGATCCCCACCTATGTCCACTGCTCTCCCGTCATGCGTGACGCCCAGAACAAGATGTCCAAGCGCCACGGTGACCCCTCTTACGAAGACTTGAAAGCCCAGGGCTACCTCACCGAGGCAATTCTGAACTACGTCGCCCTGTTAGGCTGGAGCCCCAAGGGCGAGTACGCCGAGGAGGAGATCTTCTCTCTGGAGCAGCTCTCTCAGATCTTTGACCTGGCCGCCATCTCCAAGTCCCCCGCTATCTTCGATATCGCCAAGTTGGATCATTTCAACGCCGTCTATCTCCGCAGCCTCTCTCCCGAGAAGTTCTGTGAAGTAGCAACGCCTTACATTCGTCAGACCGTCAAGGGCGATTTTGACCTGGCCGGTATTGCCGCTCTCTTGCAGGCCCGGTGCGAAAAGCTCACCGAGATTCCCGAAAAGGTGGACTTCTTCGATGCCTGCCCAGACTACGATGTAGAGTTCTTCACCAATAAGAAATCCAAGACCGATCCCGCTGTCTGCCGGGATATGCTGCATGCCGCTATTCCCATGCTGGAGGGTCTGAGCGACTGGACGACAGATGCCATCCATGACGGTCTGATCGCTCTGGCAGAGAGCCTGGGCGTAAAGAACGCCACGCTGATGTGGCCTGTCCGTATCGCCGCCGCCGGCAAGCTGGTGACTCCCGGCGGAGCCGTGGAGATCTGCCAGATCCTGGGCAAGGACGAGACGCTGCGCCGTCTGCGTGCCGGTCTTACTATGCTGGAGGGCTAATGGAATTCATCAAACGACAGTTCGGGGAGCTGAAAGCCTTTTACCGCAAGGATTACGGGCATTTCCTCTTTATTACCGCCGTGGCATTCCTTGTGCTGGTGGTGCTGAGCTATGTGGGCGGATTGCTGCTGCGCGAGCAGGCCATGTCGCTGATGGAATGGTTCGGCGAGCAGGTCGCCCAGCTGGGCGTGATGGATGATGCCGGCGATTTTAGCGCATTGGCATTGTTCCTCAACAACAGCCGCGCCATGATCGTCGGTGCCGCCTATGGCTTCATTCCCTTCCTCTATCTGCCAGCGCTCAGTCTTGGCGTCAATGCCATGCTGTTGGGCGTTTTTGCCTCCGTCTATTCCGCACAAGGGCTCTCCCTGCTGCTCTATCTGGCCGGCATCCTGCCCCACGGCATCTTTGAGCTGCCGGCGCTGGTGCTGTCCATTGCCTGCGGACTTTATCTGTGCCGCACCATCACCGACTACGTACGCCACAACACCAAAGGCACGGTGCGGTCTGCCCTGGCTGACATCGCACGCGTGATCGTCATCAATATTCTGCCGCTTCTGCTGATCGCAGCGGCGGTGGAAGCCAATATTACCCCCGTGATCATGAAACTATTCGCATGAAAGGAGCAAAATCTATGAACGAGAAAGCCAATTATATCCCTGAGATATTCGGCAGCATGGTCTTTACTGAGGACAAGATGCGACAGCGTCTGCCCGCAGACGTGTTTGCCGCATGGCAGCAATGCCTGATCCAGGGGACGCCGCTGGATCGTTCTGTGGCCTCCGAGATCGCTGTTGCCATGAAAGACTGGGCCACCGAGATGGGTGCCACTCACTTCACCCACTGGTTCCAACCCCTTACCGGCTACACCGCCGAAAAGCACGACAGCTTCATCGCTCCCGCCGGCAACGGCAGAATTATTATGGAGCTCTCCGGCAAGGAGCTGACCCGGGGCGAGACCGACGCCTCCAGCTTTCCCTCCGGCGGCCTTCGCGCCACCTTTGAGGCCCGCGGCTATACCGCCTGGGACCCCACCAGCTACGCTTTCATCAAGGATCGCACCCTCTATATCCCCACGATCTTCTGCTCCTACAGCGGCGATACGCTGGATAAAAAGACCCCCCTGCTCCGCTCCATGCACGCGCTGGACAAGCAGTGCGTCCGCATTCTGCGCCTCTTTGGCAATACCGAGGTCCAGCATGTCACAGCCCAGGTAGGTCCCGAGCAGGAGTATTTCCTCATCGATAAGGCTCTATATAAGCAGCGGGAAGACCTGATGCTCTGCGGCAGAACGCTCTTCGGCGCCAAGCCCCCCAAGGGTCAGGAGCTGGACGACCACTACTACGGCGCCATCAAGCCCCGTGTGGCGGCGTTCATGCACGAGCTGGATACCGAGCTGTGGAAAGTGGGTGTTCTGGCCAAGACCGAGCACAACGAGGCCGCTCCCGCCCAGCACGAGCTGGCCCCCGTCTATACCGATGCCAACACCGCCTGCGACCACAACCAGCTCACCATGGAGCTTCTGAAAAAGGTGGCCGACCGCCACGATCTGGTCTGCCTGCTCCACGAAAAGCCCTTCGCCGGCGTCAACGGCAGCGGCAAGCACGACAACTGGTCCCTCCGCACCGACAGCGGTGAAAACCTCTTAAAACCCGGCAAGACCCCCAGTCAGAACGCCCAGTTCCTGCTGTTCCTGGCTGCCTTTTTGCGCGGTGCAGACGAATATCAAGAGATGCTCCGCTGCTCCGTGGCATACCCCGGCAACGACTACCGTCTGGGGGGCAATGAGGCGCCTCCCGCCGTGGTCTCCGTGTTCCTGGGCGACGAACTCACCGCCATCTTAAATTCCATCATCAGCGGCACAGAATACGTAGACGTCACCAAGCGCACCCTCCAGATCGGCGTGGACACTCTGCCCGAAATTCCCCAGGACACCACGGACCGCAACCGCACTTGTCCTCTGGCCTTTACCGGCAACAAATTTGAATTCCGTATGTGCGGTTCCAGCCAGTCCATTGCCAGCCCCACCGTGGTACTCAATACCATGATGGCGGACGTTCTCTGTGACTTTGCAGATATGCTGGAACAGGCGGATGACTTCCAAACCGCCCTGCAAGACCTGCTTCGCACCACCTTCCGCGACCATCAGCGCATCATCTTCAACGGCAACGGCTACGGCGAGGCGTGGCTGGCTGAGGCAAAAGAGCGTGGCCTGAGCATCTTCCCCAACGCAGTAGACGCCCTGCCCAGCTACATTGACCCCAAAAATATCGCTCTGTTTGCCCGTCACGGCATTCTCACCGGCAGCGAGCTGCGTGCCCGCTATGAGATCCATCTGGAGAACTACTGCAAGGTCACCAATATTGAGGCCAATACCCTGCTGGAGATGGCGCAGCGCCATATTCTCCCCGCCGTCAGCCGCTACGCAGACTTCCTGGCTCAGGCCATCTTCCATAAGGCCAACTGCGGCATCACCGCCACAAGCCGTATGGAACAGACCACCCTCCGCCAGATCACCGCGCTGAATGACAAACTGTTCGATCTCTGCCAGACATTGGAGCGTGCTGTCAACAAAGCTCCCGCCATGGACGGCGGACTCCGCAGCGCCAAATACTTCCGGGACGAGGTCAGCAGCCGGGTCACCAAGGCCGGTGAGCTGATCAACAAGCTGGAGACTCTTACCGCCGCGGACTACTGGCCCTACCCCACCTACGCCGATATTCTTTTTTCCGTATAAAAAAGAAGCGGAAGGCTCATGCCGCATTCCCATAGGGACAAATTGTGGACCCCCATAAAAATTGAATTGTTGTTCCTGTGGAGGTGCTGCCTCAAAATAGATTTTTGAAAAATCAGCCCAATAATTTAGCCGGTAAAAACCGCTTTTTCAGCAGTTTCTACCGGCTTTTCTAAACTTTTTATGCGGGCAATTTCTCAAAATCAGCATTTTGAGACAGCACCTTATCTTATGCTACTTCGTTCGTGGCGTCGTTTTGCTTTTCGGCTTTTCTCCGGCATTTTCTTTCTGCTCCGGCAGATCAGGTGATGCGTCAACCGTATTGTCGTCAGACGCTTTGGTATCTATCCTGCTTGACTTGCCGTCTCTCTGCCCATCACCCATAGCGGGAAAATCAAAGCCCCGATCTTTCCCACCGCCGAAGCCGCCGCCCATGGAGCCCATATCAGAAAGATTGATGCCTCCTGTTTCCACAGCGGTATCATCACCGTCGAGCTGACGGCTGACTGCTTCGGCGCGGAGCGCGACGAACTGCTGCATTGTCTGAACACCTGTATCAAATTCTTCTGCCGTGCAGAATTTTGTCGGATCCTTTTCCACATACGGACGGATCAATTCGGCAGTATCGGCAATCAGCTTTTCCAATTCGCCGTTTGAGAACCATTTCTCAATGAACTCAGCGTACAGAGCATGATACTGCTCGGTGTACGTTTCATCCGAGAAGATCCACGCCTGCATGGGCCGGTCGGACAGCACTTCATCAATGGAATCGTTGATACTGCCGGAGGCGTTACCGCCCTGGAATGTGCCGAAAGCAAGATTGTAATCCCACGGGATCATACCGAGCTTTCCGTCTGTTTCGTGCAGGTAATAGTTATGAATCATACTGCCGGTGTAGCTGTCGCCGTTGACCACAAAATTGTGGACGACGAAGTAGCGCAGCACCTCGTCAATATCCAGCGTGTTTTCCAAATCGGTATACTCGCTCAGGTTTTTCAGCGCGGAGATCAGCCGCTTCTCGTCAGCCTTTGACACATCAGTCTTGGCGCTGTCAAAGATATTTGCGTAGCTGTCGGGATCGTCGTCGATATATTGCAGCTTGACATCATTGCTGCCCATGCCGCCGAAGCCGCCGCCCATGCCGCCGGGCATCTGCGAGAAATCGAAGGTTTGTCCATCACCGCCGGCCATCTCAAAACCGCCGTCCTGTCCGGGCATCATTTCTCCAGGATCAAAGCCTTCCGGCATTTCGAAAGTTCCACCCTGCGGCATATTTCCGCCGCCAAAGTTATCCGGCATGGAGGGCATCTCATCGCTGGTTCCGCCCTGTGGCATTTGTCCGAAGTCCGGCATTTTTCCGTTTCCGGGCATTTGCGGCATCCCGCCCTGCGAGCTGAATCCACCCGGCATCTGCGGCTTGTTGCCGTCGGACTGTTCGGAGCCGATTCCGGTATCTTCTTGCCTGCCGAACGTCTCGAAATCGAAATCACCGAAATCAAAGCTGTCCGCATCGAAATCAAAGTCGAAATCATCCATATTGAAGTCTTTGCCATTTCCACGACCGCCGCCGAAGCTCATGCTGTCCGGCTTATAAAGTTCGCCGGTATCGGAACCGTAATTGCGTTCGAGGAAGCTATCCTCAATGCCTTCCACGGCAAGATACAGGCCCCAGTCCTCGCCGTTCACGGTGATATAGGCAAAACTGCAAAGCGGACTGTCCACGCCGAAGTCGTTCATCAGCGTATAGGCAATATAGTCTTTTATCATCGTGTTGTCCTGAATCAGATTGTTCAGACACAGCTTATCCAAACCGTCACAGGTTTTCCCATCCTCATAGTGGTCAAATTCCAGCTTGAAGCTGTACCGCTGACTGCCCATGGATCGGACGCTGGAAAGAGAAGTGTTGCCCTTTGCACGGATGGCCGTGTTCTTATGCGAATTGCCGTCGATCACCACCGTGCAGGAGGTATATTCCTCATTCTCGCAGGTTTCGATAAAGGAATCCCAGTCATCCATTACGATGTCGATTTTGTGAACATACGAGGTGTCAAACAGCGTACTTTCGTATTTCATTGTTTTGGCTGTTGCGGCAATTCCCAGCGTGCCTCCGCACATGAACAGGATCGTCAGGACAAGCGTTATGCAGACAGCGGCAATACAGATCTTATCTATATGCTTGCTTGTTGACATAGAAACTTCCCCTTATCCCATGTATTCGCCGTTGTAGCTGACCAATACGGCGCTGTTCACGCCGTTCATATCAGAAAGAGCATTGATAAAATCTGTGTTATCGTCCTTAAGGCGAACTTCCATATTCAGTTCCACCAGACCGTTCTGGGCGGATTTGGACTTGACAACACAGCGCTCCACCTGCGCACCCACATATTTCATTGCCTGTGTTTCCGCCTCGTGGTTCACGCAGGAGAGAACGAGAATATAAGGATTCTTGTGCGACTTCTTATTGACGAAGAACAGAAGAATCAGGCCGATAATGACGCTGCCGATGACGGCCAGCGGAATCATGCCGGCAGCCAGGATAATACATGCGGCAATCGACCAGAACAGGAACGCAATGTCCAGCGGTTCCTTGATTGCGGTACGAAAACGGACGATGGAGAGGGCGCCGACCATACCGAGAGAAAGCACGACGTTGGAGGTAACAGCGAGGATGACCTGCGAGGTGATCATGGTAAGCGCGATGAGCGTAACGCCAAAGGAAGACGAATACATCACGCCCTGATAGGTTTTCTTATATACATAGAAAATGAAAAGACCGATACCGAACGCCAGAACGATGGTCAGCGCCATATCCAGGGGGCTGACGGCGGTCACGTTTTCGAGAAAACTCGATTTGAAAATGTCGTTGAATGTCATAACAGATTACTCCTTTTGTTTTTTCTTGATTCAGCCGTAAATGCGGCATTGTTCGTATTTGGAAAATGCACTGACGTGCCGTCCCGGTATGGTCACGGCGTTTCTGATGACATCCGGAAGATAGCCGTCCCACTTGACTTCCAGAATAATCGGGGAATCTCCCGCCGGAAGCGTCAGCGTCTTCGGATTCAGAAAGTCCGTGCGGAACGCTCCTGTCCGAATGTTGTAGTCAATGGTAACTCTCACATTTCCGGGATTATAAACAAAGGGTTCACGGGTGTAATCGACGATGGTTTTGGGCCTGAGACCCTGTGAAAGCATTTTGGAATACAACTCCTGACAAAGCGGCCGGCTGCCGTCCATCATCCACGTCAAATCTCCGTCGGCAATTTTCTGTGCTTCGTCTTCGGTAATCTGGCAGCTTTCCTTGGCGCTGAGCCTGTTTATCTTGCTCTTTTTTTCCAGAACAATAAACGAGGTATCGCAATTATAGTATCGGATACGAAACTTTTCCCGAATATTCACGCCGTCGATTTTTTCCCGCAGCGCCTTGTCGGAAAGATTGTCAAAATACAGACTTCGTATCCGATAGACCCCGTCGGCGGCGTGCTCATCACGTTTCATTACGGTGGAAAGCCGCATCCTGAGCGTCAGCAAATCGGCGTAGTTGATCTCGTGCTTCCATTCATGGCGAAATTTCACTTTCTTCACTTCCTTTAAGTCGGTTTGCATGGTTCCCAGTATAGTGACCGATGCTGAATCGACGCTGAAAGCACTTGTAAACAAACTGTAAATCAGATGCTTTCAGCTTCATTTCAGCGTTCAGATATAGTATGATAGGGAAAACACGCATGGGAGAATTGCCATGAAGATACTGATGATCGAGGACGAAAAGCTGCTGGCGGATTCCGTCAAAATGCTGCTTACGCGCAAGGGCTTTGAGGTGGAATGTGTTTACGATGGTAAGACCGGCGCGCAATACGCCGAGCTTGGCGTCTATGATCTGCTGATTTTGGATGTGATGATGCCGGAGATGGACGGCTATCAGGTGGCGCGGGAGATACGCTCGAGGCGCTGCTCAACGCCGATCCTGATGCTGACTGCGAAATCCGATCTGGAGGATCGCATCACCGGACTCAACGCCGGGGCGGACTATTATCTGACAAAGCCCTTTGATACGCGGGAACTGCTTGCCTGCATCCATGCGCTTTTACGCCGTCAGGGCGGGCAGGTAGACGAAATGAATTTTGGCAACACAACACTTGACTTGTCCACCAGCATTCTTTCCTGCGGAGATAAGAGCATCCGGCTCAGTGACAGAGAATTCGATATGATGCGGTCTCTTCTGCAATCCCGGGAGAAAAACCTTTCCAAGGAAGTCCTGCTCGTGCGGATCTGGGGCTTTGAGTCCAACGCGACGGAAAATCATGTAGAGGTCTATGTGGGTTTTCTTCGCAAAAAGCTGCAGAGTATCGGCTCCAATATCCGCATTGAGGCAATACGCAGACAAGGCTATCATCTGGAGGTGACGGAGGAATGCTGAAAAAGCTTCGCATGAAGTTTGTTCTCATCAATATGCTCATCGTCACGATCATGCTGGGCGTGATCTTCGGATTGCTGTACTATTCCACCAGTCGAAATTTGGAGCGTGAGAGCGTACAGATGATGCGAAATCTCGCCATCAGCCCCGCAAAGCCCGCTCCGCCTGACAAACGGCGGGGCGACGTGCATCTTCCGTATTTCAGTATTCTTATCGACCGTGACGGGAATGCCGTCGCGACAGACGGCAATTTCTATGATCTCTCGGATACAGAGCAGATTGATTCGCTTCTTGTATTGACATACGAGACAAACACAGAGAGCGGGGTGCTCAAAGAATACCGGCTGCGCTTTCTTCGTGCCCAAACGCCGATGGGTTCTCGCATTATTTTTGCCGATATGACCAGCGAGCGATCTACGCTCGATCATATGATCCGAGCCTTTGTGATCGTCGGCGGTGCGGCCTTTATCGTATTCCTCGGAATCAGTGTTTTTCTGGCACGTTGGGCAGTAAAGCCTGTTGACCGGGCTTGGCAGCAGCAGAAGCAGTTTGTGGCAGATGCCTCCCATGAGCTGAAAACGCCGCTGACGGTCATCATGACGGATGCAGAGCTTCTTCACGCACCCGACTGCCCGGAGACTGATCGAAAAATGCTGACAGACAGCATCTTAACCATGTCCTCCCAGATGCGTGGCTTAGTGGAAAACCTTCTTGACCTCGCGAGGATCGACAACGGGAGCGTCAAAGAGGAATTCGGTGTCGTATCTTTCAGCGACATCGTATCGGAGGCTGCCATGACGTTCGAGCCGCTTTTCTTTGAAAAGGGTTTGCCGCTGCGGTATGAGATTGAGCCGGACATTCGGATAAACGGAATCCCATCACATCTCAAGCAGCTCATCTGCATCCTGCTGGACAACGCTGAGAAGTACGCCTCGTCCGGCGGCGAAACCATCGTGAGACTATATCGCGGTATGCATAAGCATTGCCTTTTGGAAGTGTCGAACCAGGGCGAGCCGATCAGCGATGAAGATTTGATGAATATTTTCAAGCGCTTCTACCGTGCGGATAAGGCAAGAGCGATGAACCACAGCTACGGTCTCGGTCTTTCCATCGCGCAGAGCATTGCGGAGGAGCATCATGGAAAAATATGGGCGGAAAGCGTCGGTGGTTATAACCGCTTTTATGTGGAATTAACTTGTATGGAATAAAAAAATACATGGGCAGAAATCACCATTACGGGATTTCTGCCCATGTATTCTTTTCAGATTTTACGTTTTCCGGCAGTGTTGTAGCAGTTATCAATCCATACACTGCAAGAAGCTCTATGCAATTTGAATTTGCCGTACCGCGCTACCCCCGGTTCACTTCGTTTCCCTATGAGGTAGGGCAGCAGGCCTTCTGTTTCTTTTTACACTGTATAAAATGTATCACCATTGTTACCAGGAACACGGTGCTCGCGTACCCAAATATTGGGAACACCACGCCGATGATGTCTGCAAAACCGAACAGACTGCACGCCCAGATCACGACAGTCATCACCAACAGCACCACCTTGTGATGATCTCGCACAACAGCGATCCGCTGTGACATATGGGTCATCAGCCCCACCAATGACGCCAGCGAGTTGCAAAACATACCGAGAAACAGCAGCACGCCGTAGCAGCTTCCCAGTATCGGCGCCAGCTTGCTGCCCACAGCCACCATGGGTAATTGTGCCGCAGCCGCCTCCGGCAGCGTGGCAACGGAGGTCAATACGCTCCCCGCCACGATCAGCAGCTCCACGCCGCTTAGGGCAATGCCGACCAGCACGGTTTTCTTTTTTGTGAACAAGGGTCCCACCGGCACCATGATGCCAATACTGCCCATCAGGTTGTAGGCCACAAAGGTCAGCGCCGCGATAAACCAGTTGGGCATCAGGGGATTTTCATTGGTCCGCTGGATGTGCAAAATATGGCCGGTATCAAAGTTCTTCCACGCTCCCACAGCAAAGAGCAGGGTCGCGATCACCAGAATAGGGATCAGCGCGGAAAAGGCGTTTATCATCCCCGTCACGCCCAACAGAGCGATCAGGCACACGGTCACGGTAAACACCGCGCTTCCCAGCCAGGCCGGTATCCCGAACAGCTGGTTGCCCAGCGCTCCTACCCCGGCGGACATCAAAACCACAACGCCGAACAGGAATGCCGACGCGATCAAGCCGCTGAGCTTCCGCAGCCACAGCAGCTTGTCCCAGGGTACCATCAGACGATCCAGTTCCTCGTACCCCGTCATCTGGGTCAGCCGCATCAGGACGATGCCGAAAAAGACGAACAACGCCGTTGCCAGCGCAAAGCCCGGATAGCCCCACACGCCAAACGAGCCGAAGAATTGCCACAGCTCCTGCCCGGAGAGAAACCCGGCCCCCAGAAAGCATCCCACATAGGTAAAGGAGAGCGTCACCGCTCCCGTTTTTTTCATACAAAAACCCTCTTTCCGAATCGGCACTATTCTACTCATTTTCCCTGTTTTCGTCAAGCATCTCCGCACAATTCGCTCACGCCCGAAAATTTCATTGAATTATTCGGTTTTTCCGTTGACGATTTCCACAAAAGGATATATAATCCAAATAGCAACCTTTGTATCATTTTTTGAAGGGAGATTCTCTATGATCCGTACCATTGATGATATTCTGACCGCCGCCAAGGGTGGAAAGACCGGCGTGATCGCCGTTGCCGCCGCCCACGATGAGCCTGTGATCGAGGCTGTTGTGGAAGCCAAAAAGGCCGGCATTGCCACCCCCATTCTGGTGGGCCATGTGGCCGAGATCGAGGCCATGCTGAAAAACGTAGGCGAGGATCCCGCCGCCTATGAAATTCTGCCCGGTGACAGCGATACCGACTGCGCCGCCAAGGCTGTTGCCCTGTGCGCCGAGGGAAAAGCCAACTTCCTGATGAAGGGCATTTTGGGCACCGCCGATCTGATGCGTGCCGTGTTCAACAAGGAGTGCGGTCTCCGCACCTCCCACCTCACCACCCATTGTATGTTTTACGAGATTCCTGCACTGGGCAAAATGGTCATTTTGACCGATGGCGGTGTAAACACCTTCCCCGATCTGGACAAGAAAGCCGAGATTTTGGAGAATGCCGCCATGTGCTTCCGGGCTCTGGGCTACGAGAAGATCAATGCCGCCTGCATCTGCGGCGCCGAGCAGGTCAATCCCAAGATCCAGTCCACCGTGGACGCTGCGGAGCTGGCCGGTATGACCGAGCGCTGGAGCAAGTACGGCATGAACGTGTTCGGTCCTGTGGCTCTGGACCTGGCCGTCAGCAAGGAAGCCTGCCATCACAAACACTATACCGCCCCCGGCGGCGGCGATGCCGATATCCTGCTGGTCCCCAACTATGAGGTGGGCAACGGTATCGGCAAGGCAGCCACCCTGTTCGGCAGCGCCCGCAACGCCGGCATCATTCTGGGCGCCAAGGTCCCCATCGTCCTGGTCTCCCGTGCCGACAGCGCCGACTCCAAGCTGGCCTCCATCGCTCTTGGCTCCGTGTTGTCTGAGCGTATGGATCTGACTTGATAAGCAACAAAAATTTTGAGGAGGAAATAGTAATGCTAAACCAACTGTTCTACGAGATGGGCTCCGCCCCTTCCGGTATCCGTCAGCTCTTTGCCTACGGTCTACAGCAGGCGGCTATCGTCGGCCCCGAAAATGTCTTTGACTACTCCATCGGCAATCCCAGCATTCCCGCCCCCAAAAAGGTGGGCGACACCGTCAAAAAGCTGATCGACGAGATGGACTCCATCCAGCTCCACGGCTATTCCATGGCCGCCGGTATGGATAGCGCCCGCGCCGCCGTTGCCGCCGACCTCAGCAACCGCTTTGGTCTGGATGTCAAGGGCAGCGAGCTGTTCTTCACCTGCGGTGCCGCCCCCGCACTGATCTCCGTCATCAAGGCGCTGACCGTCGGCCCTGATACCGAGATTTTGGCGATCGCCCCCTTCTTCCCCGAGTACCGCCCCTTCGTCACCTCCAACGGTGCCAAGCTGGTGGTGGTCCCCGCCGATACCGAGGCCTTCCAGATCAAGCTGGACGCCGTGGAGCAGTGCATCAGCGCCAACACCCAGGCGGTCATCATCAACTCCCCCAATAACCCCTCCGGCGTGGTCTACACCGAGGAGACTTTGAAGAAGCTGGCAGCCCTGTTGGAGCGCAAGAGCGCTGAGTACGGCCACCCCATCTACATCATCGCCGACGAGCCCTACCGTGAGCTGGTTTACGGCGGCGTGAAGGTTCCCTTCATCCCCACCATCTATAAAAACACCGTGGTCTGCTACTCCTGGTCCAAGTCCCTGTCCCTGCCCGGCGAGCGTATCGGCTATGTCTACGTTCCCTCCTTTGCCGCCGACAGTGCCGATTTGTACTTTGCCGTGGCCGGTGCCGCCCGCGCCATGGGCCATGTCTGCGCTCCCACGCTGATCCAGAAGGTCATCGAGTATTGTGTCACGGAGGCTCCCGACCTGGTGGCCTATGACGAAAACCGCAACCTGCTGTACAACAGCCTCATTGAGATGGGCTACTCCTGCGCCAAGCCCGACGGCGCGTTCTATCTGTTCGTCAAGGCACCCGGCGGCGATGCCAAGGTATTCTCCGAGAAGGCCAAGCTGGAGCACAACCTGCTGGTGGTTCCCGCCGACAGCTTCGGCTGCCCCGGCTACTTCCGCCTGAGCTACTGTGTCGCCAACGACATGATCAAGCGCTCCCTGCCCCACTTCAAAGCGCTGATCGAAGAGTTCAAGTAATTTTCCTTTACAATAGGAAGAGCCGTATTCAGCGGGATACGGCTCTTTTCTTTTTGTATTTCCGCAAAAATCTCTTGCAATCATTCCGCCAAACACCTATAATTGCCATATATTCCAATCAACGAGGTGCAACCATGAGCAAATTAATCATTCCCTCCGGTTACAAAACGCCGCTGAGCGTCTATGAGATGCAGCGCGCCATCGAATTCATCAAGAGCAACTTCCAGGTCAATCTGGGGCAGGCGCTGAACTTGCGCCGTGTCTCCGCCCCGTTGTTCGTCGATGAGAATTCCGGCCTGAATGATAACCTCAACGGCGTGGAGCGCCCCGTGATGTTTGACATCCCCGATGTGGCCAGCAACGGTCAGGTGGTCCACAGCCTCGCCAAGTGGAAACGCCTTGCCCTCAAGCGCTACCAGTTTAAACCCGGTAAGGGCCTGTTCACCGATATGAACGCCATCCGCCGGGACGAGGAGGTAGACAACACCCACTCCATCTATGTAGACCAGTGGGACTGGGAAAAGGTCATCGAAAAGGACGAGCGCAGCGAATACTACCTGCGCCAGACCGTCCGCGCCATCGTCTCCGCCATCTGCGAGACCAACGACGCCCTGCAGATCGCTTTCCCCAGCCTGCATACCGTGCTGGACCGGGAGGTCTATTTTATCACGTCCCAGGAGCTGGAGGATCGCTGGCCGGACTTGACCCCCAAACAGCGGGAGGACGCCATCTGTAAGGAGCACCATACTGTTTTCCTCATGCAGATCGGCGGCGCCCTGAAGCGCTCCGGCAAGCCCCATGACGGTCGTGCCCCTGACTATGACGACTGGACCTTAAACGGTGATATTCTATTCTGGAACGAGGTACTCCAGCGTAGTCTGGAGATCTCCTCCATGGGTATCCGTGTGGATGAAGCCGCCATGGACTATCAGCTCAACGTCCGTAACTGCAACGACCGCCGTGAGCTCCCTTTCCACAAGATGCTCCTAAACGGAGAATTGCCCCTCACCATCGGCGGCGGCATCGGCCAGAGCCGCCTCTGTATGCTGATGATCGGCACCTGCCACATCGGCGAAGTGCAGGCCAGCCTTTGGGACACCGACACCGTCCGTACCTGCGAGCAAAACAATATTATGCTTCTTTAATCGCAAAAAAGCACCGCCGAAACGGCGGTGCTTTTTGTTACTCCAGGCTATCCTCGATTTCCTGCAAATTGTCCATCATGCGGTCAAATGCCGCGTCGTTGTTGGTCTCCATCATAGCCGTTGCCTGGTGGAGCTTTTGCAGCATCTCACCGTTGACACAGTTGTAGCGCCCACGCTCCTCACTGCACCAGGCGCGCTGGGCGTTGATGATGTCACGAATCTTGCGGATCGTCTCGGCGCGGAACTCCTCGGTGCGGCGGTGGGCAGTGATCTCGATCTCTGCGATGTGATCCCGCAGCTTTTCGTATTCCTCTGCCGGCTCTCGCAAACTCTCATTTTCCTGCCGCAGCGCCGCCAGTTCCTCGTTCAACACCGCAAGCTGTGCCTCCAGCTCCTCAATGCGGGCTGCGCTCTGCTCCTGCTGCTGTGCTTTCGGTAGGAATTCGCCACGCTCGCCCTCCATACGTTGTACAGCCTCTTTCAGTACTTCGTTATCGCGCTGTAGAGATTCCAGCTCCTCCTGATGCGCTTTGGACTGCTGTTCGATAAAGCTCACCACGTCCTGCTTGTCGAATCCGCCGAACACACAGGTCTTAAAGCTCTCGCTCATATCCGATTCCTCCCAAAATACGACTCATTTTTTATAGAATACCACAAAAAAAAGACAATAGCAAGGAAAAGAAAAAAATCAGAAAACGTGAAAATTTCTCTTGCTTTTTGCAAAACACTGTGCTATTATAAGTAAGCTGTCGCTAAGATATGCGCCGTTAGCTCAGCTGGATAGAGCGTCTGGCTACGGACCAGAAGGCCGGGGGTTCGAATCCCTCACGGCGTGCCAAAAGAGACAAACAAACTTTTAAAGGTCTGTTTGTCTCTTTTTATCTCACAAATAATGCAATAATTGCTGTTTTAGAGTGGATTTCACGAGGAATTCACTCTTTTTTATATGTAAATCAAATGACCTTGATTTCATCAAAAATGCTTAGTATAAAAAGAATATACTCTATTGACAAAAGGGGTTAATTTGGGGTATAATAGATTTAGAAAGTTGAGGTGTCTGTAATGGAACGGCAAGAACTTCTGAATCAAATCGCAAAGTTGACCGAGGAAATCAGAAAACTCCCGAAAGGATATATCTCAAAGAAAACCATCAGCGGAAAAATCTATTATTATCATCAGTGGTCGGAAAACGGTAAAAAGCAAAGCCGATATCTGCCGGATGAAGAAATAGAGCCGATGACCGCACAGATTGAAAGACGAAAAGAACTGCAAAATGAAATCCGTCGCCTGCGGTCTTCACCGAAAGAAAAGGCCGTGGCGAGTGAGGTAACACGAATGAAATGCACACTGATGCACAAACGAATCCCCGTTGCCGAAATCGAGCTTGATGATGCGACCGGATATATCGTAAAAATAGGAACAGTATTTGCACCGGAGCATCTGCCTGTCGGAATCGGTGTAAAAAAAGGCATTTGCGACCGTGCCGCCATGAACGAATGGTGGACAGATCGCTCCATTCCGCAAAGCCGTTCGGGTGTCAGAGAAGCACTTGAAACACTTAAAATCACCGATACCAAAATGCTTCTTATCCGCTGTAACGGATTTTCCCTGTCCGACCAATATTGGATTCGTCCTGTCGGTTCGGAACTGACATGGGATGCGGTCAATTTCTTTGACAATCCTTTCTCGGACGATATAGGCGATGTGCTGTTCGGCACAAATAAAAAAAGGGATGCACTTGACCTATCCTCCCCGGACAATACTTCGGACGGCAATCTGAAAAAGCGTTGGAAAGTCATAAACGGAAAACGCTGCCTTGTCAAAGGCGGCTCCAATCCATTCCGTCAGCAACCATTTAACGAACAAATTGCTGCCGAAATCATGAAACGGCTCGGAATTGACTGTGTGCCGTATCAGGTAGCGTGGAACAAAGGCGCACCGTATTCGGTATGCGAAGACTTTGTTTCTGCCGACACTGAGCTTGTGAGCGCATGGCGTATCCTTCAAACGAAGGAAAAGAGCAACAGCACATCGGTATATCAGCATTTTCTTGACTGTTGTGAAGCACTCGGCATAAAGGATGCCGTCCCGTTCCTTGACCGAATGATCGTCCTCGATTATATCATCGCAAACGAAGACCGGCATCTCAATAACTTCGGCGTTTTACGCAATGCCGAAACGCTTGAGTGGATCGGCTTTGCACCGATCTATGACAGCGGCTCCTCTCTCGGCTACGACAAGCTGCCTGCACAGATGCGTGTTGAGAGTGAGTATATCTGCAAACCGTTCAAAAAGCACTATGCCGAACAGCTCAAACTTGTATCCTCCTTTGCATGGATTGACTTTGAGAAGCTCGGTGATGTACGGGAAATCATCACCGGAATCATGACATCGGACGGTGCTTCGGATTATCTTGACACACCCCGTGTGAATATGATCTGTGAAATGACAGAACGGCGCATTCGCGATCTTGAACAGCTTGCCCTGTTGCAGACCGACATTCGTCATGACAGCACCGAGGACGATGTAACCGAAGATGTGGCGGAGGATTACGCCCCAAAGATAAGTATGTAATCGAAAAATCAGCGTCATCGGCGGATTTCAGATAGCTCAAACCCTCGGATAAAAACACCGAGGGTTCAAACCCATCCACCGCTTTGTCGAAAATATCTTTTTTGTACGGCTATCACAAAAGAGCGTCGCAGGCTATGCCGCCCGCAGGCGGCAAACTGTTTGGATTGTTTGTGCAGTGAGTAGAGAATCCCTCACGGCGCATACCCCCATCTTTACAAAAAGACCTCTCCGTTGGGAGAGGCCTTTTCAATCATCATTTCGCCAACTCAGTCAATTTCTACCAGCTGTCCCAGCACCACGTAACGTGCATCGCTGTAAGTATAATCACAGGTAGACAGCGTCACGATGTTACCGGTTGGCATACCGATCTTGGACTTAAAGGTGGATTTGGAAACGAGAGCTGCAATGGTATCGGAACTGGGTTCCAAAGCATAAATATCCGCAGTTCCTTCCACAACACAGCCGGCGAACAGGTCCAGACGGTAGTTCTGTGACGGCGTATAGATGTAGAAGTAGGGGTGTGCATCGTAGTAGCTCTGGCTCTTGTAGTTTTCCAAATGGGCAAACATCAATCCGGACTTCATGTGGTGACCGTAGATGATGCTGTTGCCGCTGCTGAAATCACTGTTGCAGAGATATTCCATAAAGATGGAGCCGTTATTATTGGTGTTGCCATCATAGTCGTGATTCAGATAGAAGTCGTTATCCGACCCCTGCACGATGGGATAGCTGATACCGGTATTGGCGCCGTAGATATATCCGACGGTATCCGGATATTTTTCACACAGCTTTTTGAAGTCAACGCTGATCTGTTCCGGCTGAGGATCCGAACTGTTTGTGGATTCGCTGATATTCTCCTCACCGCCGGTTTGTTCGCTGCCGTTGTAAACAGGCGTAATGAATTCATCGGTGATGGCATCCTGCTGTTTCTCGCTCAGGCGCTGCTGGTTGAGATAACTGATGATCTTCACAGCGGAGAATACCAATACTGCCAGCAATACGATCAGCAGAACATAATAGAGCAGTTTGCTATTCTTCTTTTTCTTTCTTTTATGTGTACCGGAAGCGGTGCGAGCAGGTGCAGCGCGGTTGGGTGCTCTGCGACCCTCATTATTTTCATAGCTCATGTTTTACAAGCCTCCTTGCTCATGATAGTGTAACAGATTTCGCCCTATAATGCAAGCATGATTGAAAATTTTACTTTACTAAATTGCATATGTGGAGTAAACTATAAATAAACTTTTGGAAAAAGAGGACGTCATTATGATTTACTTCAACAGCGATTATCTGGAGGGCGCACATCCCTCTGTCATACAGGCTTTGGAGCGCACCAATCTCTGCCAATCCGTGGGTTACAGCGAGGATGAATACTGCGCCGCGGCACGGGAAAAGATCAAGGCCGCCTGTCAGGCACCCGAAGCAGACGTCCACTTCCTCGTCGGCGGAACTCAGACCAATACCACCGTTATCGCTTCCATCCTGCGCCCCTATCAAGGCGTTCTGACCGCCGTTTCCGGTCATATCAACTGCCATGAGACCGGTGCCATCGAGTCCACCGGCCACAAGGTGCTGGCTCTCCCCACCGATAACGGCAAGATCACCGCACAGCAGGTAGACGACTACTTTATCTGGCATCGGGATAACCCCGACTATGAGCATATCGTCATGCCCGGCATGGTCTACATCTCCTACCCCACCGAGGGCGGCACGATTTATTCCAAGCAGGAACTGACCGATCTCTATGCCGTCTGCCGGAAGCATGGTATGCCCCTTTACATCGACGGTGCTCGTCTGGGTTACGGTCTCATGTCCGACGAGGCGGATCTCACTCTGCCGGAATTGGCTCACCTGTGCGACATCTTCTATATCGGCGGCACCAAGGTGGGCGCCCTGTTCGGGGAAGCCGTTGTGGTCATGAATCCCGCCCTGAAAAAGGACTTCCGCTTCTTTATGAAGCAGCGTGGCGGTATGCTGGCCAAGGGCCGTCTGCTGGGCATCCAGTTTGATACCCTGTTTACCGATGATCTTTACTTCAAGATCTCTCGCCACGCCATCGAGATGGCACATCAGATCCGTGACATTTTCGTCTCCAACGGCTACTCCCTGTTCTTCGACTCCCCCACCAATCAGCAGTACCCCATCGTCACCGACGAGGAGCTGGCTGCCATCAGCAAGGAGTTCGGCTCAGAGTATTGGGAACGCATCCAGCCCAATCTGAATGCCGTTCGCTTCTGCGGCAGTTGGGCCACCACCCAAGAGAATGTGGACGCTCTGCGTGAGTTTATCACCAACCTGAAGAAGTAACTGCATCTATGACGAAAAGAAGCGGCGAAAGGTTCCCCCCTTCACCGCTTCTTTGTTCCATTCCGGCTTTTTTATGGTTCCTTTTTGTACTTTTTATATTCCATTACTGACATAAAAGTAACCGCGCTATTCAGCACTTATTGACGTCGATCCCCACCACACGCAGGCCAATTCCTTTCTTTTCCACGATATCGGAGGCTTTCTCGATCAGCAGACTTCTCTTCTTTGCGGCAAGCTTTGCGATCAGTTGCTCCGTGCCGTCCTGTCCTTTTTTTGTCAAGAACTTATGGGCCATCTTTCCCAACTTTTTCTCCTGTTTTTTTACCATTTTCCCGAGAAATGTACCTTTTTTTGAAAGCTTATCCGCCACTTTCGGGAGGGCCATATCCACAATTCCGTCATAGTCGATGTCCGCTACATACAGCTTGATTTCCAGCATTTTGAAGCTCTCCTTTTCTCTGTATAGTTTATTGAAAAAGCCGGAAGCAGAACTTCCGGCTTCTTTTCCTTTTTAGATCTGAGGACCCGCCTTGACCAGCGCCTTACCGGCAGCATTGGTCTCATATTTGACAAAATTCTTCACGAAGCGATTGGCAAGGTCTTTTGCTTTACATTCCCACTCGCCTCTGTCTTTATAGGTATCGCGGGGATCCAAAATGGCGGGATCCACACCGGGCAGAGCGGTAGGCACTTCCAGGTTGAAATAGGGGATCCTCTTGGTGGGGGCGGTATTGATAGAACCGTCCAGAATGGCGTCGATGATGCCGCGGGTATCCTTGATGGAAATGCGCTTGCCGGTGCCGTTCCAACCGGTGTTCACCAGATAGGCCTTGGCGCCGCTCATCTCCATGCGCTTGACCAATTCCTCGGCGTACTTGGTGGGGTGCAGCTCCAAAAATGCCTGACCGAAGCAAGCGGAGAAGGTCGGGGTGGGCTCGGTGATGCCGCGCTCGGTACCCGCCAGCTTGGCGGTGAAACCGGACAGGAAGTAGTACTGGGTCTGCTCCGGCGTCAGGATGGACACAGGGGGCAAAACGCCAAACGCATCGGCGCTGAGGAAGATCACGTTTTTCGCCGCAGGAGCCGCAGAAACAGGCCGTACGATCTTCTCAATATGGTCGATTGGATAAGAAACACGGGTGTTTTCTGTCACACTCTTGTCGTTAAAGTCGATTTTTCCGTTTTCGTCAACGGTAACATTCTCCAACAGCGCATTACGCTTGATGGCGTTATAGATATCGGGCTCAGAGTCCTTATCCAGATTGATGACTTTGGCGTAGCAGCCGCCCTCGAAGTTGAACACGCCCTTGTCGTCCCAGCCGTGCTCGTCGTCGCCGATCAGCAGACGCTTGGGGTCGGTGGACAGTGTGGTCTTGCCGGTACCACTGAGCCCAAAGAAGATGGCCGTATTCTCGCCGTTCATGTCGGTGTTGGCGGAGCAGTGCATGGCAGCGATACCCTTCAGGGGCAGGTAGTAGTTCATCATAGAGAACATACCCTTCTTCATCTCGCCACCGTACCAGGTATTGATAATGACCTGCTCACGGCTGGTAATGTTGAACGCCACACAGGTCTCGGAGTTGAGACCCAGCTCCTTGTAGTTCTCCACCTTGGCCTTGGATGCGGTGTAGACCACGAAGTCTGGCTCAAAGGAGGCCAGCTCTTCCTCAGTAGGCTTGATGAACATATTGCGGACAAAATGTGCCTGCCAGGCCACTTCCATGATGAACCGGATGGCCATGCGGGTGTCCTTGTTGGCGCCGCAGAAAGCATCCACCACGAACAGGCGCTTATTGCACAACTCCTTGACGGCGATCTCCTTCACGGTGGTCCAGACCTCTTCGCTCATGGGATGGTTGTCGTTCTTATACTCGTCCGTTGTCCACCACACGGTATCCCTGGCATTCTCATCCATGACAATATACTTGTCCTTAGGGGAGCGGCCGGTATAGATACCGGTCATCACGTTCACAGCGTCCAGCTCGGTGACCTGCCCCACCTCAAAGCCGGTCAGACCGGCTTTGGTCTCCTCGGCGAAGAGCTGCTCATAGGAGGGGTTATAGACGATCTCCGTTGCGCCGGTAATGCCGTACTTTTGCAGATTCAGTTCTTTCATATCGTTACCTCTTTTCAAACAGGTTTTCTATATAAAATTCTACCCCATTTTTATGGTATTATCATTATAGCACAACAGAAAAAAGGGGTCAATATTTCAAAACTGAAATATTGACCCCTTATATGAAACACTTTCAGTGTAATTCTATCCTCGCACCGCCCTGATAGGCAGACACTGTTCCGATTTTTTGCGCCGATGGCACTTTTCCCCGTAAGTCGGTAAACAACGCCTCCGCATCGGCACCATCCACGGCGATCAGCAGGCCACCGCTGGTCTGGGGATCGTACAGCATATCCTGTACTGCCAGTTCCACTTCCCCACCGTCCACAGCGTGCTCGGCATAGTGGCGGTTGCGGTACATACCCGCCGGCAGTACACCCATGCGGGCAAACTCCAATGCCTCCGGGATCAGATCTATGGCTTTTGTGTTCAGCGTAACGGCCACGTCACTCCCCTGCGCCATCTCGTAAGTGTGGCCCAGCAGACCAAAACCGGTAATATCCGTGCAGGAGTGGACACGGTAATTCACCATTACGTCCCGGGCCGTCTTGTTCAAGGTGGACATCAGCGAATAGGCATAATTCTTCGTGTCCTCGGTGCACAGGTCTGCCTTCATGGCGGAGGTCAGAACGCCGATGCCGATGGGTTTTGTGAGGAGCAGTACATCGCCCGGTTTGGCAGCGGAATTGGTCAGCATTTTCTTCGGATCCACAAAGCCCGTCACCGCAAGGCCATACTTGGGCTCGTCGTCATAGATACTGTGGCCGCCGGTGATCACTGCGCCCGCCTCGTACACCTTGTCGTAGCCGCCCCGCAAAATCTCGTGGACGGCCTCTTTCGGCATATTTTCCGGCACACACATGATGTTCAACGCTGTTTTCGGCTCACCGCCCATGGCATACACGTCGCTGAGGGCATTGGTGGCGGCGATCTGTCCGAACAGATAGGGGTCGTCGGCAATAGGCGGAAAGAAGTCCACCGTCTGCACCAGCGCCAGATCCTCGCTGATTTGGTAGACGGAGGCGTCGTCGCTCTTATCGAATCCCACCAGCAGATTGGGGTCATGGTGAACTTTAATGTCACCCAGCAGCTCCGCCAGCGTACCGGCACCCACCTTGGCGCCACAGCCGGCACAGTTTGCCAGTTTTGTCAGTTTGATCTCGTCCATCGGTCAACCTCGCAAATTCAATATGGCCTCCAACACACCGCCGCCCACTGCAAGCGCCTTGTCAGAAACGGTGTAACAGTATTCCACTTTACACCTCGGATCCACATCGCCGGACTTCATTCCCTTATGAACCGGTGTTCCGTCGGCCAGAATGCCCCGCAAAACGCCGGAGATAGTACAAGTCATCGGCTTACCGTTGACCTCGCCCACGGTCTCCCCCTCCTGTACCACAGAACCGATATCACGCAGAAGATGGAACACACCATCATCCGGTGCGCGGAGCACACGCTCTCCGGCGTAGCCGCCGATCAGCCCCGGCACGGCAGTATTGGGAATGGGACTGCCCTCGTAGATCACCCGGCCCAGAGTGTGACCCCGCATGGTCTCCACCGCCGCGTGGCAGTCAATTTTGGCGGTAAAGCCGGGGCCGACACCAATGACAACAGGGGCATCGGTAATCTTGGTTCCCAGATTCCGCTTGGCGAGAATGGCATCCACCAACGCATCCGGTTTCAGCGCATCACGACAGAGGCACTCGGGATCAGCGAGAACGGGGATCTCTCCTGCTGACAGCATTTTCTCAATTTCGTCGGTAGATCGGGCAAAACGTGCGGTAATACCCTCCACCGCTGCCGTACCGTTGACGATCGCCTGGGAAAAGCACACCGTGCGGCGGATAGCGGTGGGCTGGGCGATGTCCGTCATCACTACCTGAAAATGGGCGCGGTATAATCGCAGGGCGATGCCGCTGGCGATATCCCCTGCACCACGAATCAACACACGCATGGAATCCCTCTCCTTTCGTTATCTTTTGTTTAGAATAACACTTCGTAAAAAAATAGTCAACCCTGCGTTGACATTCGGTGCAGAATTGGTAAAATGGGTGCAGAAAAGCTTGAAAGGACGGATCCTATGACATATAGCTTTACCTGCCGCCTGTTTAACGGGGATAAGGCGTTTGGTCCCGGCGTTGCCCAGCTTCTGCACCGCGTGGAGGAACTCCATTCCCTGCGTTCCGCGGCGAACAGCATGGAGATGGCCTACTCCAAGGCGTGGACCATTATCAAGAATAGTGAAAAGGCACTGGGCTATCCCCTGCTGGCATCCACCACCGGCGGCAAAGGCGGCGGCGGCGCGGTATTGACGGAGGATGGCGCGGAATTATTGAAAAAATATGACGAGTTCTGTGCCGAGATGCAGGCATATGGCAACAGATTATTCAAAGAAAAGTTTGAAGCAGGGCAATGAAACTAAAAACCGTACATTGTATCACCAGGATTCTTCTTGCCATAACATTTGCATCTATCCTCTGTGCCGCACTTTTTACGCAGATTGTTTATCTGGTCATCTCCGGGCTGCTTCTCTTTTCCTCGATACTGTTTGAGTACAGACACTTCCGCTGCCCGTTTTGTGGCTTACATCTGCCGAAGGGATTTTACGGAGCTCACCGTCGTACCTGTCCAAACTGCCATAAAATCATAAAGGAACCCAAATGTAAAAAATAAGAACCGGTGCAAACCGGTTCTTATTTTTTACTTAAATCTTGCCCAACTCGCGGAGCACCTTTTCCGGGGTCATGGGCCAGGAGCGCATCCAGACACCGCAGGCGTCGTGGATAGCAATACCGATGGCGGGTGCCGCACCGTTGCAGGCGATCTCGGAAATGGACTTGGCGCCGTAGGGACCGTACTTGTCGTCCACGTCGATGAGCACCGCCTTGAAATCGTCAGGCGCTTCACCGATCATGGGAGCACCGTAGTCGGTGAGGTTGGCATTGATACATCTGCCGTCCTTATCCAGCTTCATATCCTCGTACAGCGTATGTCCGATGGACTTCATCACCGCGCCGTACATCTGGCAAAGAGCCGCCTCGGGGTTGATAGGCGTACCGGCGTCCTGCAGGGCGTAGAACTTCTGCACCTTGATTTCGCCGGTCTTGACGTTCACCGCCACCTGGGCGAAGTGTGCGCCGTAGGGCACGGAGGACGCTGCCGTCACAAAGCTGCCGTGGGCCACCATCTGACCCCGACCGGTGCCGGAAATGGCGGTATGGCTCAGCTCCTGATAGGAAATGCTCTTACCGCTCTTTTTGGAATAGACCTCGCCGGGCGCACGGACGTCCAGATCGGACTCGTTCTCCTCCATCTGGAGGGCCGCTTCTTTCAAAATCAGCGCCTTGAGGTTCTGGGTCGCCACCAGGGATGCGTTACCGCTGAAGAACGTGCCGGAAGAGGCATAGGCGCCGGTATCAAAGGCACAGGAGTCGGTGTCGCCGGACACCACGGTGATGCGCTCGATGGGTAGCTTCAGGACCTCCATGACGATCTTGGCGGAGATGGTGTCAAGGCCGGTACCCAGATCGGCGCCGCCGCTGTTCAAAATCACCGTGCCGTCGGTTTCCAGCTTGGCGATGGCTTCGGCATGGTCCAAACCGGGCAGACCGCTGCCCTGCATGATCATGGCAAAGCCCTTGCCGATCTTCCAGTCGGGGTCGCCGGAGACCTCTTTCTTGCCCCACTCGATCATCTGGCAGCCCTTCTCGATAGCTTCATCCAAACCGCAGGAACCAACGGGCACCACGTTGCCCTCGCGGCCTTCGCCCAGACCCTTGAGGATCTCCAGCATATAGCCCTCGGACACGTGGTTCTTCTCCACCATGGTCTTATAGTCCACGCCCAGCTTATCAGCCAGCTCTGCCATGGCCATCATGATGCCGTAGTTGCCCTTGGGGGTACCGTAGCCCTGATAGGCACCGGCGGGGGGCGTGTTGGTGTAGAACACCTTGAGATCATACGCCATGTTGTCCACGGCGAACAGGGGCAAAGTCTTGGAACAGCTGTTCATCGGCACGGTCAGGCAGTGGTTGCCGTAGGGGCCGGTATTGGCACAGACCTCCATGAAGATGGCGGTGATGGTACCGTCCTTTTTGCCGCCCATCTTGACCTTACACCGCATGGGATGACGGGTGGAGTTGGCGATGAACTCCTCTTCCCGGGTGTTGCGGTAATAGACGGGCTTGCCGGTGATCCACGCAGCATAGCCGGTCAGGTCCTCGACGAGAATATCCTGCTTGGAGCCGTAGCCGCCGCCCACGCGTTCCTTGATGATGTGGATCTTGTTCTCGGGAATGCCGCAGACCCAACTGACAATGCGGCGCACATGGTACGGCACCTGGGTGGAGCAGTTCATCACCAGTCTGCCGCCCTCGATATGGGCATAGCAGACGTGGGGCTCCAGCGGGGTGTGCTGGATCTGGCTTGTCTGATAGGTACGCTCCACGATAGCGTCGGCTTCGGCAAAGCCTTTTTCCACATCACCGATGCCGCCCTTGTTGGACGCGGCGATATTCTTATGGATGTCCGCACCCAGGGGGAACTGATAGACCACGTCGCCCTCCCGCTTGTCGCCGGCTTTGGCGTTGAACGCGTCCAGATCGGCGGGAGCGCCGGCGTTATATTGCACCGGGCCGTTATGTACCAGCGGGGCACCCTCCGCCATGGCCTGCTCTACGGTGAACACCGCGGGCAGGGGCTCATATTCTACTTTGATCAGCGATGCCGCCCTGTCGGCGATCTCGGGGGTACGTGCCACGATACCGGCAACACGATCACCCACATGACGTACCTTGCGGTTGAACAGACGCCGATCATGGGGAGAGGGCTCGGGGTTGCCCTGCCCTGCCTGCATATAGTACACATCCGGGCAGTTCTCCGCCGTAATAATGGCGGCAACGCCGTCAAGCTTTTCCGCTTCACAGGTATTGATACTCTTGATATACGCGCTGGCAAAGGGGCTGCGCAGCACATGGAGGCACCAGGCATCGGCGGGGACTTTGTCCTCCACAAACACGCTCTCGCCGGACACCAGCGCCGCACCGTCGATCTTGTCCATGGGCTTGCCGATGACATCCAGCTGGGGGCGGAAGCTGGGGGCGATCTCACTGCGGAAGGCACCGAAATCCCGGAGCTCCGTTGCCAGTTTCACCGCCAGATAATAGTGTTCATATCCCGCGTCACGGATAAAGATAGAGGACAGGATGTCCTTGATCTCTTCCCGGGTGGGGTCGGGCTTCTTTTCCAGCAGCCAGGTCAGCAGCAGTGCCGCAGCCGGGGCATTGTAAGCACTCTGCACGATACCGGCGGCGATCATGGCTTTTTGCACGTAATTCAGTTCGCGCCCGTTCAGCAGAGACTCCGCTGTGCGGATCTCCGCACCCTCCACCTGATAGAGCAGGACGAAGTTGGCATATTTCAGCACACCGTCGATGATGACGGTATCGCTACCGGCAAAGCCCTCGGAATCGTCACTGTCCCGGACAGAGCGGTAACCGGCACGGTACAGCACGATGCGCAGGCGCTCGGTGCTTTCCCCGTGCAAAACGACGTTTTCGCCGTTAATTCTGCATTTTACCTCCATGGCGTTACCTCCTCAAAGTGAACACGGTCTGGGCCAGATACTTCTTGTAGTCGGCGCTGCCGGTCACATCGTCCGTAAAGGTCATGTCCTTTGCCAAATCTGCCGTATTGCCGTAGGTAAAAGGCGTTCCGGAAACGCTGAGGGCGTAGATGCCGCCGCTCTCGGCGGCGATCAGGGCCGCATGGCTGGCACTGGTGTTGCCGAAGCGCTTGACCCAGCCGGTGCGGTCTTTGTCCACCACGATATAGCGGATGAATCGCTTGCAATGGCCCTGGAGATATTCGCCGATGGGCTTCAGCTCCTCGCCGTGAGGGGTGACGGAGTCCAGTACGGCATCAGCAGCGGTGAGAGCGGCCGCCAGGTAGCTGTCCTGACGGCGGAGCGCTACGTTGCCGCCGATGGTGGCGCTGCTGCGGCGGACAAAGGAAGCACAGAAGCCCGCCGCTTCCCGGATAAAAGCGGGGACAAGTTCGCTTTCCAGTACCTGCTGCAGCGTGCAGCGTGCGCCGATCCAGACCTTGCCGCCGCGCACGGTAATGGTATCGTATTTCTCGTCCAGGCCGTTGATGTCGATCAGGTCCTTGCCCGCAGCGGCGCCGTTCAGGCGCAGATCGTCTGTGCCGCCGGCCAAATACACGCTGGTTTCCGCGTTTTCTTTGCGGAGCATAACCGCTTCCAGGGCGGTTTTGGGATGGTGTATAACCATAGTTCTCCTCCTTACTCGACGCGTCCTGCGGGATGACCGCTGATCAGCGCATCGATAAAATAGGACAGCATTCTCCGTGTGGTATTGCGGCGGTATTCCGGCATGGCGTGGGGGCTGATGACCCCATTCCACGCGTCAAGGAATTCCTCTTTACAAGCCGCCAGTTCACTGACTTTCTTTCCGATCAGCAGTTCCTCTGCCTGACGGGATCGCATGACCTTGGGACCTGCGGCACCGGAAGATGCCCGGAAGTCCGCTACCAAACCGTTTTCAATCCTGGCGGCAGCAGAGAGGGTCAGTTTGGAGATGGCGTTGGCCCGGCGCATCCCCACCTTGCGGAAGAAGATATGGGTAAAGTCGGTCTTGGGGATGATGACCCTGGTGATCAGCTCGTCATCCCGGATGGCGGTCTTCTTGGTGGCAATAATGTAATCGTCTACCTTCATACGGCGCTCTCCGTCCACGCTTTGCAGCACCACCTCCGCATCCAGCAGAATGAGGGGCTGCGGCATATCGCCCTTGGGGGACGCATTGCCGATATTGCCGCCGATGGTAGCGGTGTTTCGCAGGGCGATGGCGCCCATGCGGGAGGCCGCATCACGCACCAGCGGATGTACCAACTCACAAGACGCGATTTCCGCCGAGGTGGTACAGGCACCGATGGCCACGCTGCCGTCGGAGTTTTCGGTAATGCCCTTCAGCTCGGGCAGATTGGTGATGACCAGTACGTCTTTTACAAAGGCGGGGGTAATGCCTGTGCCCATGCTGTTTGCCACCATCAGATCAGAGCCGCCTGCGAGAGGGATTGCACCTGTTTTCCTGCGAATTTCCAGTGCCTCGGAAAGGGTCTGGGGAATATAGCATTTTACTTTTTCCATAATTCGGCTCCTTTCTTGGCGGCCAAATGAATGGACTCTACGATCAGATCATAGCCGGTGCAGCGGCAGATGTTGCCGCTGATGCCGATGCGGATCTCTTCCTCGGTGGGATCGGGGTTATTGCTTAAAAGTACATACGCCGCCATGACCATGCCGGGGATGCAGAAACCGCACTGCACGGCACCGCCCTCGGCAAAGGCGTCCACGATGCACTTGCCCTTTTCCGTGTCACGGATCCCCTCGATGGTGAGAATTTCCGCGCCGTTGCAGCTGGCAACAGGGATGATGCAAGAGGTCACCAGCTTGCCGTCCTTGATGACGGAGCAGGCACCGCACTCGCCCTCGCCGCAGCCCTCTTTGCTGCCGGTGAGCTCATAATCCTCCCGCAGTACGTCAAGGAGACGGCGCAGGGGATCACCGGTATAGACTTTCTGCTCCCCGTTGAGGGTGAAATGAATTTCAGTGAACATTCTTGATCGCCTCCTCAATATCTTCCGGCGGAATGGGAATGGCCGTAAACTGCGTACCCAAGGCCCGCTCTACCGCGTCCACATAGGCGGCAGACGCCCCGTTGAATACCAGTTCGCCCATGCCCTTGGCACCGCAGGGTCCCCAGGGATAGGGATTGTCCTGAATGTGATAGAACTGCTTGGGGAAGTCCATGGACGTGGGGATCACATAGTCGGACATGCTCTTCTGCTTGAAGTAGCCCTTCTTGTTCTCCAGCTTCTCCATGGCGCCATAGCCCAGAGACTGCAGAATGCCGCCGTTGATCTGACCGTGGACGATCAGCTCGTCGATGGCCTTGCCGATCTCGTGAGACGACCAGATGCCGGTGGTCTTGACCTCTCGGGTCAGCTTATCGACCTCCACTTCCACGCAGGCAACGCCCCAGCCGTAGCCTAAGTAGGCATCACCGCGGAAGGTGGCCTGATCCCAGGGATAGCCGTCCGGGTGCTCATACTCCACCTCGGTGGTGAAGTCGCCCTCGTTCCAGCGCTGCTTCATCTCCAAAGCGGCACGCTCCACCAGTCTGCCCACCACCATGGTGCTGCGGGAGGCCGCTGTGGGACCGGAGTCCACGACCTTGGACGTGTCGGGATCGTCGTACGCCACCTGTGCCATGTCGATACCCAGAGTAGCGGCGCAGATCTTCCGCAGTGTGGTCTTGAAGCCCTGTCCCATCTCGGTGGAGCCCACTTCGATACGGACCTTGTCGCCGGTCTTGACCAGCCGGGCATGGGCCTTGATGATAGCCTGTTCACCGTTGCCGGTAAAAGCGCCACCGTGGTTATACAGCGCGATACCGATGCCCTTGCCGCAGCCGGGGGTATATTCCTTGGCCTTGCGCCAGTAGTCGGATTCGCGGCACACCACCTCCAGCATCTCCGGGAGCTTGACCTCCTCGATGATGTGGCCGTTGGTGGTGG
>R20__coassemble_154_pt1 | contig 54353 bp, 43 predicted proteins | sample R20__metabat2_high_PE_008 | metagenome-assembled genome bin R20 | reverse complement strand
ACCTTACAAAACGATAAAAAACGGCAAAATTACCATTGGTAAGGATGAGGTCGGCGGTTCGAATCCGCCCAGCAGCTCCAAAAAACCTCGTAACCATGCGGGTTACGGGGTTTTTACTTTTTTACGTTTTTCTGAAAATTTGCTTGCGCCAACATTGCGCCAACATTGAAATGGGTTTTTGACGGTTTTTCAAGGGACTTACCCTGTCTTTTCCGCCAACAATAAAAGCAGATCCGCCAGTTCGGGTTTCTCTTTGAGCAGGGACATCACCTGCTCCATTTTTTTATCCTCCGAAGATTTTTTCTCCCCGGTGTCAAAAAACTTTTTCTCCATCAGATCCGCCACGTGCTTGCGATTAGCGTCAAAGGTATGGCTGTAGACGTTCATCACCATGCGGGCCTGAGAGTGGCCGGTGTCACCCTGCACGGCCTTGATGTCGCCGCCGGAGTATTGCAGCTTCATACTGGTGGAGAGGTGGCGAAGACTGTGAAAGACCACGACGGGCAGATCATTTTCCACACACAGATCCTTCATCGCCTTGGCGATCAGGCGTTCCTCCACGGGACGACCGTCCGGCATGGCAAAGACCAGATTGTAATCATGGTAACAATCGCCGGCCTTCCGCTTTTCCTCGTCCTGCTGGCGCTTGAGCTCCAACAATGCCTGCGCGACGGTATTGGGGATGTAGACCGTGCGCCTGCTGGAATTCGTTTTGGTGGATTTCAGCACAAGAACGGTGGAGCAGGGATTCTTTACTTTCCTCTCGGGAAAAACAAAGTAAATGAAGTTCTTGTTGTGGGCTTCAATGGCGGCCAGGGCTTTTCTTTCACAGCGTTTCAGTTCCTGCTTGATCCGCAGGGTGGAGGTATTGTCGACCAGCGTTTCCCCGGTGATATTCACGCAGTCCCACTGAAGTCCCAGTACCTCGCCGATGCGCATGGAGCAGGCGATGCCCAAGAGCAGACAGACCTTCAGGAGAAACCAGGTGCAGGTGTTCAAGGCGCGGACGGCCTCCTGAGGTGTCCAGACCTCCCGCTCCTTGTGCTCCATTTTGGGGATGGTGGCACCGATGGTAGAGTTGCGATCGAGGTAGCCCCATTTGACCGCCTGATTCAAAGCGGCACGGAGAGTGGCGTGGATCTTTTCGATGACACCGCAGCCCACCGTTTTGCCGGTATCCTTGTGGCCGGGGCGCAGGACTACCGGCGTGGTCAGTAGCTCCTGATAGAATCGATCCACATCGGAGGTGCGGATGTCCTTCAGGAGCAAAGAACCCAGCTTGGAGGGCTGGATATAGTCACGGATCTGCTTGGTGCAAACGCTGTACTGAGAGTCGCCCCAATGAGTGGCGGCGTAGTTCTCAATGTACTCGTCCAGATACTCAGTGAGGGTTTTGGTATGCTTTTTGCAGATTTCTTTTTCGGGAGGACGTAGAGCACCTCGGGAACGCTCCAGTGCAATTTCGGCGACGCGGAGGTCTGCCTCCTCTTTGGTGTCAAAGCTCTCACAGAAAGTTTTGGAATAACCCGGAATGTGATAGTTGATGTCCCACTTGCTGCGGCCATCACGTTTCCGGGGTGTAATAGGTGTTTGATTCATATGATACTCCTTTTTTATGTCCCTCATAAAAACACCCCCTCGATCGGGACTCTTAACGGAGTATCCGCTCGAGGGGGAGTATATCATGCTTTTGCTGCTTCTGCAAGGACGCAGCCGGAAACGTAACGGATCACGTCTTCACGGTAGACGCGGATCTGGCGGCCAATCTTGATGGCCGGAATGGTACCGGCGTCAATGAGACGATAGGCGGTGTTGCGGCCGACGCGGAGGACAGTTGCCAGTTCCGGTACAGTCAGCAGTGCGGGGCAGTTGTCGAGGGTCATTTTGCAGTCTCCTTTCTTAGTGATTCGGCAGCGTATCATCATTCAGATAATATGCCTGGAAAATATTGCCTTCACCGTCAATAAAACGCCCTTGAGAATCTTTGGGAATTTCGTCAGCCGCGCGGGTATTATCGAGTGCGATCATGCTGAGCACGTTATCAGCACGCGAGCAGCAGCGATAGGACAGATTCGTCTTAATCTGCGGCGGTACGGCGTTTACATCGGGGCGCTGTACGCCGATGATGAGATGAATACCGCAGGCGCGACCCAGGCGGGAAATGGTATTCAGACACCGTTCCAGCTCTGCGATATAGGACTTGCGGTCTTTATCTGCACCAGTCTTGTCCAAGGCTTCGGCAATCTCATCGAATGCGATGATGATGCGAGGCCAGTCGATGCCGCATTTCTTACGGTAGCTATCAATATTATTGCAATTGTTGACCTTCAGGGTCTGCAAACGAAGATTTAACTCCTCAACCAGATTTTTCATGGTCGCCAAGGCAGACTCCTCCGTGTAGGACAGATGGCAGTTTTCATGCCACCACTGCGTAAAATCAATACCGCCCTTAAAATCAACGATATAAACTTGATAATATTTTTCAACCGCCTGGTAGAGCAGACTGCACATCAGCACGGTTTTGCCGGAACCACTGTTTCCAGCAATCAACAGGTGAGCGGTTTTAGCAAGGTCGACGGTCATCTGACCGGCAAGCCCTTCACCCAGTGCCAGTTCGCTGTCTCGAACCGGCATGATAGCCGAATCAAGTTCCACAAAATCGGGGATGGCACCGCTGGCAGGTACGCAGAAAATCCAGATCCGATGTTTGCCATGGGAGCACTGAATGTTGATAATGTTGACGTTCAGTGCCGCTTCAATTTCGGCTTGATGATCCTGCCAATATGCCAGTGGCAAGTCATTGGCATCGAATTCATAATTGAGGATGCGATGATCGGCTTTCCCGTGACGAACTGTCAATAACATCGGTGACTCTCCGGCGGCGTTGGTGATGCCGGCACGGGCGAGGGCGCGGGAAGCTTTAATAGCGCCGCGAGGAATGCCGAATAAAATGATGAGAGCAAGCAGACCGGCGATGGCGTAAACGGGGAGCAGTGCACGGCTAATGTTGTGCGCCAGTACGGTCAACGGATCGCCGGTGGTGGGCTGCATGACTGCGGTGGCAACCAGACAGATAAAGATCAAATATGCCAATACGGCAGCGTAGAGTTGCGGGTGGTGCTGCAGGCGCACACAGCCAACATGGAGACGAGTGAGCATCCGTTCAACAGGGCTTTTAATAGAATTTTTTCTATTCATATGATAAAAACTCCTTTCCGGGCAGGGTGATGAAACACCCTGCCCACACAATTAATTAGAGATACTCAGCGGGATCGTGTTCTACAGTAGTGCCATCTTCCAAATATTCAATGACACAATGAATACGTCGAATGAAAGCCGCCCAGGTTGCGGGACTACTATGACGCTCTCCGTAGTATTGAGCCGACAAGGGGATGTTACTCGTAAGGTAGACCGTTGTATAGCAGGCCACACGATCACTATACCGTGCCGGCAACACGAGAGGATAAATGTCCAAAAAATTCAGCATATCGGGAAGAGAAATCTGGCTGTGAAATTCCTCAAAGACCATTACAGGATGGCCGTGGTATGCATCAAACTTAATGCCATTAGAAGGCGTTCCGTAGTTGGTGATCCTGCAAATTTCGGCTGCCGGATGTACGGCATAGATACTGCGGGTTTTGCCTACACCCGTAGGGCCAAAAATGTAAGTAACATTAAGGTCGCGGTTTTCCTTCATGAAGCGCTCGGCGGTCAAAGTTTGGCGAAGCGTATCAATATCATTAGAACGAAAGATGTACTTGGGTTTATTACGGATAATTTCTGCCGTACTCAGCCCGGCCTCAATTGCAGCGATTAGATCCGAATTTTGAGGGGCACACTCTTCACGTTCGGTGGGAAGCTCTCCGAATTCTTCGAAGGTACCAGGCACACTGGTCTCGGCCTTCTCAGTTTCTGCCCACTTACCTTCCTTTGCTACGTACGCCCTATTTTCCTGGCAGCTACCATAACAATTGTCAAAGTGAACTCCCGGAAATTTACGACGAATGGTATCCTCACGGATTGCGCCTTTGCGATAGAAAAAAACGTGAGTATGCGGAGTACCGGTGGTTGCAATTTCATCCGACATACAGGCATAGTCCACGTTCAGAGAACCCAGAATGTCACGGATGGTCTCGTGACTGTATCCACGGGCGGTCGAATTCTGAATAGTCAGCAGAAATTTGCGAAATTGGGAACTTTTCATGTTCGTCTCCTATTTAGTTTTCAAGGTGCTATTTGATATGCGACTGCGACATGGGAGCAAAAGGGTAATACTGCCCTTTTGCTCCCCGCCTCCGCCGTGGGTGGTTAACCCTTGGCCTGGGTCTTACCGTTGGCATCGACAACCTTGATGCCAGTGGCGGTAGCGGAAAAGGCCAAACGACCATTTCGATCAACGTAGGGTTTAATTACCAACCCTTCGAATTCGACGGTCGGTTCATGACCAGAAAGCGGGACTTCCATGAGCTGCTTGCCAGGAATTTTGATCAGAATCTTCTCGGACTTCTGATCCGGCATCAAGACATCATATTTATATCCCTGGGGATCTTTTTGACGTTCGGTCGAGCTTCCGTAAAAATCGGGCACTACATCAACCAGCCGGAACGTGCCCAAGCAAGCATTGTCAATCACTACATTAATCATACTTGTTCCTTTCTGCTGGATTTTACCAGCCACCAAAAATTAAAGTAAACAATATCAACGGCCATTGATTGGTATTATGATAACGTAAGGTTGACAGGTCTGCATAAAATTGATAAAATATATATGAAAACAGAAAGAAATTCAATATAAACTTATGAAATTTGAAAGGAAACGAATATGGCAAATAAAAACCCACAGCCTCGAAAAAAGAGAACAAAAGCTGAGAATGAAAGGATTAAAGACAAACGGCAAGTTTTTTGCAAGCGAATCGAAGATTTGTGTCAGCAACGTAAAGAAAAGTTGTATGAGTATGGGTATGTGCCGACCGATGAAGACAAACGGTTTTCCTCGTACCGCAGCATCGCAAACGAGCTTGAAATATCGGAATCTGAATTTTGCCGCTATCGTAAAGGTGATGCTGATGTGCCGAACTGGGTGCTATCTAAGTTAGCAACGCTTTTTAACACTTCTGCTGATTATTTGATTGGAAGAATTCCTGAGGAGTATGGCACTTTTTCTGATTATCTTTTAGCTTCACAGCTGGGAATCAGCCGAGATGCCTATGATAATCTCTGTGACTATTCACACGATTCCAAGTTTCGACTCATTCTAAACGCACTATTGTCTGCCAAATGTACTGACATCATGAATGCTTATGCGTTTAGGAATATTCTTAATGATGCATATCGTTTTGCAGAATTGACCCTGCAGGAAAATGAGGCAAAGGATGAAAAGGCATGGCTTGCAAATGTAAAGAATGAGAGTAAATATAATCCGAAAGAACTGAAACATAATAACTTTGCGCTTGCTGGTGAGTATCCTTTAGATGATAAGTTAAATGTGTTGGATCAAAAAAAGGAAGCAGTTATTCTTGATGTATACAATGATTTCAAGCAGTTGCTTGTAGCAATTGCTAATCAATACAATACTGCGCCGGAGATTATTGAAGAAAGAAAGCATCGCGTGAATAAATGGATTGCTTCTACTGGTAATGAAGTTCGCAAATATGCTCAGGAAAAAGGCAATAATCCCGAGCGCATATGTAATTTCATAAAAAATCGAGCCGATGAAGTCCCTCTTGAAGAGATTGAACAAGAGTTTTCTCATGTTGATGAAGACGCACTCAAGAAAATTCTCGATGAATTATCCAAGAATAGATCAATCATGAAGGCGGAGCATGGGTATTGTGCTGTTGCGCGAAAGTAAATAGCCAAATTACAATAAGGCAATTTGGTCAATTGCACTCGATTGACTAAATTGCCTTGACTTTTGACGAGAATAGTGCCAAGATAGAGTCACATATTGCAATAAGGTAGGGAGCGTCCTATGCGAGAGTTCAACTACAAAACCGAATACCACAAACTGCTGACACCGGAGGTCGTGGGATACCTGACTCAGATCCATGAGTTCAAGGGTCAGCAGGATCTATTTATCGGAACTAAGGCAGAGGAGCTGCACAAACTGGTGGAGATTGCCAAGATTCAAAGTACCGAGGCATCCAACCGCATCGAGGGCATCATCACCACCGAGGATCGGTTGAAAAAGCTTGTCCGTGAGAAGACAGCGCCCATGAACCGCAGCGAGAAGGAGATCGCCGGGTACCGCGACGTGCTGGCTACCATCCATGAGAGCCACGACTACATCGCCCCCACGCCGGGGACCATATTGCAACTCCACCGGGATCTCTACAAGTTCAGCGGCAAGTCCATCGGCGGCAACTATAAAAACAGCGATAATGTGATCGCGGAGGAGCGGGCTGACGGCACCCGGGTAGTACGATTCCAACCGGTGAGTGCCTGGGAGACTGGTGAGGCCATGAATCGCCTGTGCAGCGCATTCAACGAGGCGCTCACCGATGCGGAGTTGGATCCCCTGCTTCTGATCCCGCTGTTCGTGCTGGATTTCCTCTGCATCCACCCCTTCAACGACGGCAACGGCCGAATGAGCCGCCTGCTGACCCTGCTGCTCCTCTACCGGGCGGGCTATATCGTAGGGAAATATATCAGCATCGAGAAGCTGATCTCCGACAGCAAAGAGACCTACTATGAGACCCTGCAAGCCAGTTCCGACGGGTGGCACGAGGGCAGCAACGACTATGCCCCCTTTGTCACGTACCTGCTGGGCGTCATCGTGGCGGCCTATCGGGAGTTCGGCGACCGGGTGGTGCTGATGAGCGACAAGGAGCTGTCCAAACCCCAACGGGTGCGTGAGGTCATCCGGGACCACCTGGGGAAGATTACCAAGAGCGAGATCATGGCCAAATGCCCGGATATCAGTCAGGTGACAGTGCAGCGGGCGCTGAGCCAGATGCTCAAAGACGGCGAGATCAAAAAACTCAGCGGTGGCCGCTATGCCGCCTATGTGTGGGTTGGGGAGAAGTGAGAGAAAAGCAAAAAATGTGAGAAAAATTCGATTTCAGCCTTGTGAAATTTTAAGTCTTGATATATAATTTTCTAAAAAGGAGGACGAGATTATGGCATATAGTACTCTCTTCGATTTAGATTCAGCAGATATTACTTCTGAAGCAGAAGTTGAAACGAGACTCCTTGCGAAATTGTTTTCAGATTTGGGTTATCCAGATTCATGTGTTGTACCCAAAAAGCATGTAAAACCATTAAAGATTTATGATGGACGAAAGTCTTCAATGAAAGAGGTAGATTTTCTCCTTAAAGATGCTAATGGGAATGCCAAAATTGTTGTTGAGGCAAAAGATCCGTCTATCAACATTTTAGATGCATGGGGACAGGCGGCAAGTTATGCACTGAGTTATAATAGAGATAAAACGGTTGACAATAAGAAAATAAAGTGGCTTCTTATATCTAATGGTCACTTTACAGGATTGTTTCACCACGATAGCGAAACGCCTGTAGTGACTTTACAACTGTCTGACTTTGCCAGTGGTACACCTCCATATGTCACCTTGAGAACATATATCAAATATGGGATTGTGGCAGCACCGGCAAAAACAATTATTCCGTTTGAGCCATTACCACCGAGCAAGTTAAACCAGTTATTTGCAGATTCACACAACCTTGTGTGGAAAAAAGAGAAAATGGCACCTGCGGATGCTTTTTTTGAATTTTGTAAATTTATTTTTATTAAAATTCAAGAAGATAAAAAGAGAGAAGTTTTGCCGCCACAAACGGAACCTTACATGATTCCGCTTACTGAGGAATGGTTAAAAGCTCAAAGTACAACAAGCAATCACCCAGTCAGGGATGTGCTATTCAAAAATTTGCATGATGAACTCGAAGATGCAATAAGAACAAAGCATAAAAAGAGAATTTTTGAGAAGGATGAAACACTTAAATTGTCCGCATCAACGTGTTCCGACTTAATTAAAGCGTTTCAATCGGTTAACCTTAGTTCAATAGATGAGGATCTAAATGGACGGATGTTTGAAGTGTTTTTGGCCGCATCAATTCGAGGGAAGGATCTGGGCCAATTTTTCACACCAAGGTCAGTCGTTGACTTTATGACGCGTATTGCGCTGCGCGATGTGGATATTAAAAATCCGCCGAAGGTTTTGGATGCCTGCTGCGGTACAGCGGGATTCTTAATAGAGGTGATGGCATATCTAACCGGCAGATTGCGTAATGATACGCGGCTAACCGATGTTGAAAGAGAAAAAATCCGAACAAAAATCTGCAATGAGTGTTTGTATGGTATCGAAGCAAATGAGCGGGTAGCAAGAATTGCAAGAATCAATATGTACCTACATGGTGATGGAGGATCACATATTTTTCATGGTGACGGATTAGACATTGATCCTCAAATATCACCAGATATGTCTCCCGAGCAGAAAACAGAGGTTGAAGAGTTTAAGGAAGGTATTACCGATAATTCCTTTAACCTAATTTTGACAAATCCGCCTTTTAGCATGAATTATTCCGCCTCAAACGAGGATGAAAAGAGAATACTAAAACAGCACAAGCTTACAGAAGAGGCATCAACTGCAAAATCAAGTATTCTATTCCTCAACCGTTATTTAGAGCTTCTTGCAGATGGCGGTGAAATGTTAATAGTATTGGATGATACAGTTATTAACGGAAAAACGTATGAAGATGTACGCTCGTGGATTCTTGAAAACTTTATTGTTTTAGGTGTCCATTCTTTGCCATTTAATGCGTTTTTCAAGGCAAAAGCCAATATTAAAACATCTATTTTACATCTCAGAAAGAAGACGGAGCCATCAGAGCAGCAAAGCAGTGTTTTTATGTCCATTTCAAACAATATAGGACATGATAATTCTTTGAGGGATACGCCATTCCGAAATAATTTGACGGAAACGCTAATTGCATATTTAGAATGGCAAAGAACAGGACTAATTAAACCAATGCTTAGAGAAAACTATGATTCTTCGGAAAATTTGGAGTGCCCACAGCAATATTGGATTGTTCCGCCCAAAGAATTATCTATTGAAAGGTTTGATGCGTTCTTTTACTGCCCAGATTTGCATAACACATTTGAAAGTGTTCAAGATGCAGCAAAGCGAGGAGAGATTGACCTTATAGATGCATCTTCACTTACTCGGAGACCTAAGCTCAGAAGCGCGGATAAAGAGGTGATGAAGAAAAATAGGGAACTGTATAAATATATCGAAATAGGTGATGTTACTCAATACGGCTTGATTACAAAATATACTGAGGGCTTGTTTGAAGATTTACCCACGCGTGGCGAATATCAGATTCACACAGGAGATATTCTTTTAGCATTAAATAATAGCTCTCGCGGCACAGTTGTCTTGGTTCCACCTGAGTTTGATAATGCAATATGCACATCGGGCTTCTTAGTAATAGTTCCTCAAAATGAAGAAGATGGGTTGTTGCTATGGTATACACTTAGGAGTGAGATTTGTCGAAAGCAAATTTATTATCTTGCACAAACGGCCAGTCAACCGGAGCTAAAAATTGATGCATGGGAGCGCCATTTTGTGATTCCTGAACCAATCAATGAATCGAGAGTAAGCGCAATTCGTAAAGCAAAAGAATTCTATGGCCATCTTGCTAAATTAACCGATATTGATCAATATCGCTTTTCTATGTAATCTATAAGCCACACTATCCGGTAGAGTTGTACGCTCTGCCGGGTATCTTTTGCCAGCTTTTAAAAGAAAAACCTACAAAGTCATAATTTGCAAGAAAAATTATATTGAAAAGTTGGCATAATAGCGCTATAATTCGATTGAAAAGTCAGACAAGGGGGAGGAATTCCAATGCTTTACCGGAAAATTGAATCGCTGATCGAAGAACATCTGACGTCAAATTCCCGGAAGATCCTTCTGGTGGATGGCGCACGTCAGGTAGGAAAGACCTATATCATCCGTCATGTGGGGCAGAGACTTTTTGCCAACTACATCGAGATCAACATGGTGGAGGATTCCATCGGCCCGAAACTGTTTGCCAATATTCGCTCGGTGGAGGACTTCTACTTGCAGGTCAGTATGCTGGCGGGCGACCGGATGAAGGAAAAAGAAAACACGCTGATTTTCCTCGATGAGATCCAGGCCTATCCGGAGCTCATCACCCTGCTGAAATTCCTCTCTGATGATGGAAAGTTCACTTATATCGCAAGTGGCTCCCTTTTGGGCGTGACGCTGTCTGAAACCACATCCATCCCCATGGGCAGTATCCGCAAGGTTCGTATGTTCCCGCTGGACTTTGAGGAGTTCCTGTATGCCAACGGCGTGAACGAGCTGGTGATCTCCTCACTGCGCAAAAAGTTTGAGCGCCGGGAAGCCCTTGAGGAATCCATGCACGGCAAGATGATGGATCTGTTCCGCAAGTATCTGCTGGTGGGCGGTTTACCGGATGCGGTGAACGCCTATGTGGAGTCCAAGAATATCCAGAGCGTCCGGGAGATCCAAAGCGAAATCCACGAATACTATGCCGCAGATGCGTCCAAATATGATACGGAGAAGAAGTTGAAGATCCGCCGGGTCTATGATCTGATCCCCTCCAATATGGAAAACAAGAAAAAGCGCGTCATTGCCCAAAGCATCGAGGAGAAGAAGGGCAAGACCTTTGCGGACTATCGGGACGAATTTGAATACCTCATCAGCGCCGGGATCGCCCTGAACGTGCAGGCGATTTCCAACCCTGTGTTCCCGTTGATCGAATCCTCCGGCAAGAATCTGCTGAAGCTTTACCTCAATGACGTGGGCATCCTGACCGGTATTCTGTACGGCAACAACATCCGCGCCGTTTTGGATGATGAGAGAAGCATCAACCTGGGCTCGGTGTATGAAAGCGTTGTGGCCAGCGAACTGGCCGCCCACGGGCACAAGCTGTTCTACTACGACAACCGCAGCAAGGGCGAGGTGGACTATCTTATCGACGACTATGACAGCCTTTCTGCCGTGCCCATCGAGGTGAAGTCCGGCAAGGATTACACCGTTCACAGCGCCCTGAACAACTTTGTGAAAAATGAGGATTACCACATCAAGAAAGCGTTTGTGGTGTCCAATGAGCGCACAATCAAGACCGACGGGAAGGTCACCTATCTGCCGATCTATGATGTGATGTTCTTCTGAAAAATGACATAAAAAGGCCGTCCCAACTTCGGTAACGAAGCTGGGACGGTTTTGCTATTATAGCGGTTGGTCATCCTCGGATGGCACATACTCCATTACGTCTTCGACTCGGCAATTTAAAATACGGCACAAATCGTTGACTGTGGTGGTATTCAGCGGCTTGTTCTTTCGGAGTTTGTCAAGCGTAGAACTGGAGATGTGGTGATTCTTTATTAGGGTATATGTGGTTTCGCTGGACTGATCCAACGTTTGCCAAAACGCGGTATAACGAATCACAAAATCACATCCTTTGCCAAAGTATATATCTATTCTATGATGTGATTTTGTTGTTGACTATAATCGTTAAAAAGACCATAATATAGGCGGAAGTAAGTATAGTCTCAAATAGTAAGAGGAGAACAAGATGCCAAACTATCAAAAGATGTATGCGATTCTCTGCGGTGCCATAGATGACGTTATCGATCCGCTGGAAAAAATCCCCCTGGCGGTGCCGTCAGCAAGAAAACTCCGCGCTGCCCTTGAGGAAGCCGAGGAGCTCTATATCGCAACCTTGCTGGATTTGTCAGATAGCTCCATAGGGGAGCAATAACAAGGAAAACTTGCGCCTTCCATTCCAAATTTTGGACGGTTTTGCGCCAACATTCCGCCAACATTGGGGCATTTTTTGATGAAACGCGCTGTAACTTGTTAAAGCGTACTAACACGGAAAAACAAGTAAAAATAGCAAAAATGATGAAAATTGAGAACATTTAACACAAGTTAAAATGAGCGGATACCCGTTAAAAAGCCCCCGGGGCGGTTGGTAAGGATGAGGTCGGCGGTTCGAATCCGCCCAGCAGCTCCATGAAAAACCCTGTAACCATTGCGGTTACAGGGTTTTTGTAATCAAATTTTCAGCGTAATTATTACCTCTAATTTATTATCACCTCGTATTATAACAATTACGAGGTTTTGGAGCTTTCAAAAAAGCATACTATTTACCGTTTTCTGCCCAATGCAACAAACAGCAGGGAACTGACCAGCAGCAGATAGGGGTAGAACAGCAGGGGGATAATATCAAATGCGCTGATGGAGAACCCCAGTTCTGCACAAGCGGAGATTGCCACCAGCATCTGGGCGCCGTAGGGCAGAATACCTTGAAATACACAAGAAAAGGTGTCCAGCAGGGACGCGCTTCGCTTGGCATCGATCCCGTACTCCCGGCTGATATCCTTGGCAATGGGGGCGGCCATGACGATAGCCACAGTGTTGTTGGCAGTGGCAATATCCATCAGGGATACCAGACAGCCGATGCCCAACTGTCCGCCTCTATTGCCTCTGAAAATCTTACGGATGATGGCGAGGAGCGCTTCAAAGCCGCCGTATTCCCGAATCAGTGCGCATAGGGCTGCCACCAGGACCGCTACCATGGAGGTCTCAAACATACCGGCGGCACCGCTGCCCATGCTGCCCAGCAGCTCCATGGCGGTAGTCTGACCGGTGGCCAGGGTGATAATGCTGCCGGAGGCAATGCCGAGGAGCAGCACGACAAACACGTTGAGACCAAACAGGGCGCACAGCAGCACCAGCAAATAGGGGACGATCAGCAGCAGATCATGCCCGCCGGTGGGGACTACGTTTACCTCTGCCCGCAAGGAGATCACCAACACCAAAGCGACGGTGGCAATGGCAGCGGGCAGAGCAATTTTAAAATTGGCTCGAAACTTATCTTTCATCTCGCAGCCCTGGGTAGAGCAGGCGGCAATGGTGGTGTCGGAGATGAAGCTCAAATTGTCGCCGAACATGGCGCCGCCCATGACGGTAGCCACACACAGGGGCAGAGGGAAGCCGGACTGCTGAGAAACGGCGGCGGCAATAGGGGTGATGAGGGTGATGGTACCCACGGAGGTGCCCATGGCGACGGAAATAAAGCAGGCCACAAGGAATAGGATCACCACCGTCAGCCTGGCGGGCGCCAGATTCAGCAGGAAATAGGCCACCGCCTGGGCGCTGGACCGTCCGGTGACGCCGCCGAAGATACCGGCGCACAGAAAAATGAGCAGCATCATGACAATATTTTTGTCGCCGATCCCCTGCGCCATCAACTCCAATTTTCGCTCAAAAGGCAGGGCTTTGTTTTGCAGGCAGGCAGTTAAGATGGCAACCAGAAACGTTACCACGATGGGAATGTTGTAGAAGCCCATGGGGACCTTCAGTATATACTCAAATAGAATTCCCAGCCCCAGATAGAGGACAAGGAATACCGCAATGGGTAACAGCGCAATGGCTTTGGGGGTAGGTTTGTTCATGATAGGGTTCTCCTTTGTATAATATGGTATCAGGTTCCTTTGAAAGTTGCCTCCGGCGGGCGGATAACCACCCGGGTATTGGGCCTTACGGAGGTGGTCAGAAAGGCGTTGCCGCCCACCACGGAGTTTTCTCCGATGACGGTACCGCCGCCTAGAATTGAGGCGTTGGAATAGATAGTGGCGCCGCTTTCCACGGTGGGATGGCGCTTCCCGGGCAGGGCGTTGTGACCGGCGCGAGTACTCAACGCGCCCAGTGTGACCCCCTGATATAGTTTCACATGGTCGCCGATATCGGTGGTCTCACCGATAACGATACCGGTGCCGTGGTCAATAAAGAAATGGCTGCCGATGGTGGCACCGGGGTGGATGTCGATGCCGGTACGGCTGTGGGCATACTCCGTCATCATGCGGGGTATGGTGGGCACGTCTCGCAAATATAGTTCGTGGGCAATGCGGTAGACGAAGATAGCATACAGTCCGGGATAGGCGAAGATGACCTCCTCCTTGTTGGAGGCGGCGGGGTCACCGTCAAACATAGCGTCAATGTCCAGCAGAAGCTGCTTTTGTACCTTGGGGATCTGCGCCACGACTTCCCTGGCGATGACAGCAGCTTTTTCACAGTCAAATTCGCATAGCGCCAGTGCCAACTGCTGCGCCAGTGCGGTTTCAATGCGCTCCAACAGCAGGCAGATATAGGCGGTGGACTCCATGGTCATCAGCATGGGGTCGCCGTAGTAGGCGGGGAACATCACCTTGCGGATGTCTTTGAGAATATTGATAATGGCTTTGCGGTTCGGCAGGCGCAGCTTTGCCCCGTACATGGGCACCGCGGCACTACGCATAGTTTCCGCCATCACCGCAGCGGCATCGGAAATATGTTCTGCGTACATTTCAACCCTCCTGAAATAGCGGTGTGGACAGATAGCGATCGCCGGTATCGGGCAGCAGGACCACAATGTGCTTTCCCTTGTTTTCGGGACGTTTCGCTATCGTTTCCGCGGCGTAGAGGGCGGCACCGGAGGTGATGCCGGTCAGTATCCCCTCGCTGCGAGCCAGCAGCCGCCCCGTGCGATAGGCATCCTCCTCCGTTACGGCGATCACTTCGTCGACAAGGGATGGAGTATAGTTTTCCGGCACAAAGTTGGCGCCGATGCCCTGTAAACCGTGACTGCCGGTATAGCCCCTTGTCAGAAGCGGCGAGGCGGCGGGCTCTATCGCCACCACCTGCACGGCGGGATTTTGTTCCTTGAGATAGCGCGCCGTACCGCTGACGGTGCCGCCGGTCCCCATACCGGCCACGAAGATGTCCACGGCACCGTCGGTGTCATCCCAGATCTCCGGTCCGGTGGTCAGATAGTGGGCCAGGGGATTGGCGGGATTGTCAAACTGACCGGCAATGATGCTGCCTGGGATCTGTGCATACAGCTCCTCCGCCTTTTTGATGGCACCGGCCATGCCCAACTCTCCCGGTGTCAGCACCAGTTCTGCGCCGTAGGCCTTCAGCAGGGTGCGTCGTTCCGCACTCATGCTGTCCGGCATGGTGAGGATGACCCGATAGCCCCGGCTGACTCCCATAGCGGCCAGACCGATACCGGTATTGCCGGAGGTGGGCTCAATGATGGTTGCTCCTGGCTGTAAGCTGCCGTTTTTTTCGGCTTCCGCGATCATTTGCCGCGCGACCCGATCTTTGGCGGAGCCGGCAGGGTTGAGATATTCCAATTTCACGTAGAGGGCGGCGTCCAGGCCGCGCATTCGGCGGTAGTTTTGGATCTCCAGCAGAGGGGTATGCCCCACCAGCTGGTCAAGAGAGGTGAATACGTTCATTTTGCATACGTCCTTTCTACGGCAGAATATGAAAAAAGCGGAAGGTGTGTCATACACCTTCCGCTTTTCAAACGATGGAAACGCGCAGTCCTATGCGGTGTGCGCAGCAGAAAATCTATGACCCGTTTTTGCATGACAAACCATGCCCATGCAGCACATGGACATACACATCATACAAGTGGCAAAACCGTTCATAGTGTTCTCCTTTTCGTTCGCTTACTGATAGTGTACACGAAGATCCGGGCGGTTGTCTATGGCAATAGTCGCCAAAGAAAAAAGGGAAAGCCGAGGCAAGACTGGCCATATGCGCCAAAGGGATCGGAATGGAACGGAGAGTTTTTTCGCTTTTCTGCGTTGACAAATGCCGTGGTTTCCCCGTATAATAAAGCGACAGCAAAGCCTGAAAGGGAGTAGTCCACACCGCCTGAGGCGGCGTGAAGCGCATCGTCATCACGGCGAAAGCCCGGTGCGTTTTGAAAGCGGCGAGACTTTTATGGCAGGGATAGGGAGCAGACTATTCCTGCCATAAGGGCCTCGCTGATTTTATGGAGAGGAGTCCTGTATGAATTCTTTAACGATAGTTGCGCTGGTGCTGTTCGCGGTGACCTATGTGCTGATGTTCGCCTTTCAGAAGATCCGCCCCTATGTGGCGGTGATCTCTGCGGTGGTGTTTGTGGTGCTCGGCAGCATCGGCGTATTCCCCGACTTCCGCTATACCTGGCAGGATGCTCTGGGGCAAATCGACTGGAACGTGATTTTGATGATTGCCGGCACCATGGGGACGGTGTATCTATTCATTGAGTCCAAAATGCCCCAGCTCCTGAGCGATATCATCATCAGCAAGGTACACTCCGTCAAGTGGATGGTGGTGGCCATGTCGTTGTTTGCGGGCATCATCTCCGCCTTTGTGGATAACGTGGCCACGGTGCTGATGGTGGCGCCGGTGGCCCTGGCGGTGTGCAAAAAACTGGCAATCTCGCCGGCGCCCGCCATTATCTGTATCTCCGTGTCCTCCAATTTGCAGGGTGCGGCAACGCTGGTGGGGGACACCACGTCCATCCTGCTGGCCAAGGCTGCCAACCTGGACTTTATGGATTTCTTTTTCTGCGGCGGCAAGGCCGGTATGTTCTGGGTCACGGAGTGCGGCGCGTTGGCGTCGGCGCTCATTGTGCTGTGGATGTTCCGCAAGGAGAAGCAGTCCATCCACCTCAATGACCGCACGGCGGTAGAGGATAAAGTGCCGGCGTTGCTGCTGGTGCTGACGGTGCTGAGCCTGATCGCCGTCAGCTTCATTCCCTATCAGTCCAATGCCCTGCCCGGTCAGTTTTACAAACCCGACATCACCAACGGCCTTTTATGCGTGCTGTTCTTTGTAATCGGTCTGGTGCGGCGGTGCATTAAGGACGGCAGCCTCCGTGTGGTAAAGGACGCCATAGGCGAGATTGACTTCTATACGATCTGCCTGTTGGCGGGACTGTTCGTGGTCATCGGCGGCATCAGCAAGGCGGGGATCATCGACCTGATCGGTACCACCCTTGCCAAATTGAGTGGCGACGGTTCCCGGGGCAGCGTGTTCCTGGTCTACACGGTCATCGTATGGATGTCGGTACTCCTGTCGGCGTTTATCGACAATATCCCCTACACTGCCACCATGCTGCCCGTTGTGGCGGTGATCACCGAGCAGCTCAGCGCCGCCGGCGGCATCGCCATCAGCCCCAATCTGCTATATTTTGGCCTGCTGGTGGGTGCCACCCTGGGCGGCAACCTGACACCTATCGGCGCCAGCGCCAACATCGCGGGCATCGGTATTTTGCGTAGAGAGGGGTATGAGGTATCCTCCGGTACGTTTATGAAGTTCGGTGTGCCTTTTACCCTGACGGCGGTCATCGTCGGCTACCTGCTGGTGTGGTTCATCTGGATGTAAAAAATGTCCCGAAAGCGGAGGGCTTTCGGGACATTTTCTTTGGAGGAAACGCGCAGGAAGCCATTGAAAAAGCGGCGCAGAGGCGTTATAATAAAGCAAACTGGACGAGTTTTGCCATAATGGGGGAGAAAAGATGAACGATTCCTATGTAAAGCTGTCGATCGCCGCGCTGTTGCCGGTCATTGCCACTGTACTGCTATACTCGATAGGCAAAGAGGCCCCGTTTAACAGAATGAAGTATTGGAGCAAGCAGCTGCTGATCGGCCTTGTTTTCGGCGGGCTTGCCATTGTGGGTACCGAGTGGGGCATTCCGATCAACGGTGCACAGGCCAACTGCCGTGATGCCGCCGTGCTGGTAGGTGGTCTGCTGTTCGGTGCACCGGCCGGTATCATTGCAGGTATCATCGGCGGTATGGAACGCTGGATCGCCGTAGCATGGGGAATAGGGACCTTTACCCGTGTTGCCTGCACCGTATCCACCATTTTAGCCGGATTCTATGCGGCTGCGCTGCGGAAGTTTATGTTTGAGAATAAAAAGCCGAGCTGGATGCTGTCACTGGCCATTGGCATTGTGATGGAGGTCGTCCACCTAACCATGGTGTTTATTACCAACATGGCCACACCGACCCAAGCCATCGAGGTGGTCAAGGCTTGCAGCCTGCCGATGATCATTGCCAACGGCGTTTCCGTCATGCTGGCAACACTGGCCGTCTCCGTTCTCGCCCAGGAACCGCTGCTGCCCAGCCGTGACACGGTGCGGATCTCTCAGACCATTCAGCGCTGGCTGCTGATCACGGTGTCCCTGGCCTTTGTGGCAACGTCTCTGTTCGTGTTCAACTTTCAGCACACGGTTGCCGTGGCACAGGCAGAATCCCTGCTGACCCAGGCGCTGGACGACGTGGAATCTGATATCCGCGACTCCTCCGACGAGAACCTGATCCGGCTGACCCATACGGTCGCCAAACAGATCGGGACACTCTCCCTGTCGGAGTTGGCGGCACAGTATGGCATTGCGGAGATCAGCGTCATCGACGAAAACGGCATTATCACCCACAGCACCGAGCCGTCCTTCATCGGTTTCGATATGGCCTCCGGTGAGCAATCCGCCGAATTCCTGTGCCTGCTGGAGGACACGACGGAGTATGTACAGGATTACGGCCCCATTACCTACGATGCTTCGATTTCCCGCAAATATGCCGGCGTACAGTATGGTGCGGGTTTTTTGCAGGTGGGCTATGATGCTGTACAGTTTCAGAAGGATATTGCGTCCCAGGTATCGGGGATCACGCAAAACCGCCATGTAGGAGAGACGGGGTACATCTTTGTTTTAGATGAACGGCAAAATGTGGTCAGTGCCGCGAAGGATTTTGCAAAAGACATTGCACTTGCCAACAAAAACGAGGTGCTCAGCGGAGCGGAGAATGAGACGTATTCCCTGCAGATCGGCGGTGTGGATCATCTCTGCCGCTGCCGCGTGGCAGAGGGTTACTACATTGTCTCGGTAATGCCCAAAGAAGAGGTGTTTCAGTCCCGCAATACGGCGATCTATGTGAATACTTTTATGGAGATCATTGTTTTTGCGGCATTGTTCGCCATGATCTATCTGCTCATTAATCGAGTTGTCGTGAACCGGATCAAAACGGTCAACGACTCATTGGCGAAGATCACAGGCGGCGATTTGGACGAGGTGGTAAACGTGCGCTCCAATGAGGAATTTGCCTCTTTGTCGGACGATATCAACTCCACCGTTTCCACCTTGAAGCACTATATTGCAGAGGCGTCCGCCCGTATCGACAAGGAGCTGGAGTTTGCCAAGAACATTCAGGCATCGGCCCTGCCTAACGTATTTCCGGCATTTCCCAAGCGGAAGGACTTTGACATCTATGCGATGATGGATCCCGCCAAGGAGGTGGGCGGCGATTTCTATGACTTCTATATGACGGACAGCAATACGCTGAACTTCCTGGTGGCAGATGTGTCCGGTAAGGGGATCCCCGCTGCCATGTTCATGATGCGTGCCAAGACAGAGCTGAAGACATTGACGGAAGCGGGAATGTCCATTGACGAGGTGTTTACCCGCGGCAATGCGGCACTGTGCGAGGGCAACGATGCCGGTATGTTCGTAACGGCCTGGCAGGGCGGTATCGATCTGAAGACCGGTCTGGTGAAGTTCGCCAACGCCGGACACAACCCGCCCATCGTGCGCCACAGGGATGGAAAGTTTGAGTATCTCAGAAGCCGCGCCGGCTTTGTGCTGGCGGGTATGGACGGTGTTAAATACAAGCCCCAGGAGTTTCAGATGCAGCCCGGTGACATTTTCTATCTGTATACCGACGGCGTGACCGAGGCCACCAATGCACACAGCGAGCTCTACGGCGAGGAGCGCCTGCTGACCATGGCCAACTCCCGGGAGTTCACTGATATGCAGGAGATGTGTCGGGCCATTAAGGCGGACGTGGACGCCTTTGTAGGGGAGGCGCCTCAGTTCGATGACATTACCATGGTTGCCTTGAAATACACCGGTACGCCGGAGCCGCCCACCATCCGCTTTGATGCAGCAAAAATCGCGGATATTCCCGTGGTCACTGAGTTTGTGGAGAAAGAACTGGAGAAGCTGGCATGCCCCATGAAAACGGTGATGCAGATCGACGTTGCCATCGACGAGATCTACAGCAACATCGTCAACCACGGGTATCGGGGAAAACCCGGCCCTGTCACGGTCAAGGTGCTGGAGAAACAGGAGCCCCATGCGGTATGTGTCCGTTTCTCCGACGAGGCGGTCCCCTACAATCCGCTGACCAATGCAGACCCCGATATTACCCTCTCCGCAGAGGAGCGGGGCGTTGGCGGATTGGGGATCTACATGGTAAAAAAGACCATGGACGATATGAAATACAAATACGAAAACGGACAGAACGTTTTGACGATCATCAAGAATTTTTAAGTCTGTTGTGCACAGAGAAGTGAAGGAACTATGTATGAGAAACTGAACGAGGGTATCGCCTTTGCGACCCAATGCCATGCCGGTCAACTGCGCAAGCTGGCAAAGACCCCCTATATCCTGCACCCGCTGGAGGTGGCCGCGATCATCAGCACCATGACCGACGACGAGGATATTATGATCGCGGGACTGCTGCACGACACCATCGAGGACTGCAACGTGGATCCCTGGGTGATCCGGGAAAAGTTCGGCCCCCGGGTATCGGCTCTGGTACAGAGCGAAACGGAGGATAAACTCTCCGGCCGTCCCCCTGCCGAGACGTGGAAGGAGCGGAAAGAGGAGTCCCTGCTGATGCTGCGCTACACCAAGGACCGGGGCGTGAAGATCCTGTGGCTGGCGGATAAGCTGTCCAACATCCGCTCGTTCTATCGGGAGTATCGGAAGCGGGGCGATGCGGTCTGGCAGGGCTTGAACCAGAAAGATCCCACCCTGCAGGGCTGGTACTACAAGACCATCGCCGCGTATCTCTCCGATCTGAGCGATACGGCGGCGTATCAGGAGTATGTTACGCTGGTGGAGAAAATTTTCGGGAAATAAAAAAATGTGTCATGCCCTTGGACATGACACGTTTTTCATTTTTTCACGAACATCATATTGCGGTCGGTCTGAATACCGATGCCGTCCACGCTGCCGTCAAAGCTGTACTGCCAGAAGTCCACGCCGTAGTAGAAATCCGGCCAGGCATTGAGATCGGCCACCCAGCGGGTGCAATCGGAGAGTTGCGACCAATCGTAGGCGTAATAGCCCAGCTGGCGGTTGAAGTAGATGCCTGGGGTGTAACCGCCGGCACGAATTGTGTCGCAAAACGCCCGGGCGATCTCCGTCAGCGAGGAGAGCTCTACGGACTGCGTGCGCGCTGTCTCGTCGGCGGGGCGCTCCCAGTCGAAGAAGACGGGGTGTGCGATCTCCCTCCCGTCCAGAGCGGTGAGCGCGGCTTCCGCTTCCTCCCGGGCTTCCTGCGGGGTTATCGCCTGGGAGAAGAAGTAAACGCCCACCTGCACCCCGGCTTTCAGCGCACCGCTGATATTCGCATGAAAGGCCTCATCTTCATACAGCGTACCGCCGCCGTAGTGACGCCCGCCGCAGCGGACAATGGCGAAGTCAACACCGGAGGCCTTCACTGCAGCCCAGTCCACGGGGCTTTGGAACTCGGAGATGTCGATGCCCTGGAGGGCGGTGTATTCGCTGCCCAGATAGCAGGGCAGACCCTCCAACTCCCCGAAATCCTCCGCCGTGAACGGGGATGGTTCTACCCCCTCGGCGGGTGTGATCCAAACCTCATTGGCACCGTCGTTGATGAGCACCTGACCGGCGTGTGGGTCGACGATCTCCGGCGCCGGTTCTGCGCGGCAGGCGCGAAGCACCACGACCAACAGGGCAAGAACGATGACCCCGGCGGCAATATAAAGCGGCAGGATGCGCCGCGTTTTTCGCTTTTGTACAGTCGACATAGTTCGCCTCATTTCTGCATAAGTCGATGATAGCGGAAAGCGGCGGGAAAGTCAAGGCGGTAGCAAAAAGGAAAATGACGCCATGTTTTTGCGGCAAACGGCATATACTAAAGCTGTGCAAAATTCCCGCAAAATTTTACATTTGGGACTTCAATTTTCGGGCGGGATATGCTATGATGTAAAATAGGTCAAAAGGGGCTTATCCACCCCAAATAGTAAGACGAGGAAAGGGATTTGGAAATGAAACGAATTTTATCTGCCGTACTTGCGGCGTTGTTGATTTTGACGCTGGCTGCCTGTGGTGACAGCGGCGCTAAGACCGTTGACGTACAGAAATTGGCGGATGCGCTGAAGACCGGCGTGGCGTTTGAGAGTGCCCTGAGCGCTGTGAGCAGCGATGAACTGGCGTTCAGCCTGTCCGCCATGCCCGAAAGCTATACGGCGGCTGCCTATCGTGCCGACGGCACCACCAGCGAGGAGATCATCGCGGTGCAATGTGAGAGCAAGGACGATGCCGCCTCGGTGAAATCTGCGCTGGAGACCCATCTGGCTGAGCTGAAGGATCAGGCGTCCAAGTACCAGCCGGAGGAAGTGGCTCGATTGGACGGCGCGATCCTGACGGTCAGCGGCAACTGCGCGGTGCTGTGCGTTACCTCGGATACGGATACAGCCAATGGCATTATCAAGGAGTACGTGGGATGAGCAGCAGCTATAACGGACGCCGTGCCAGCGGCAGAAGCCGCGGCACAAATCCCGCCGCATTTTTGGCGGCGGTGCTGGTTCTGATTTTGGCGGTGGTGCTGGTCTTTATCACACTGAAAAAAGGCCCGGACAACAAGCCAAAGGATCCCGTTCCCGTTGAAAATACGGACGAGCCCGACGTAATCGAGCCGGACGAGCCGACCCCGCCCGCCATTGCCCGCATCGAGGTATTCGGCGACACCCAACAGTACGACAGCGTGTACCGCGTGGGCGACACGGGCTACGAGATGTATACCTATTCCGATGAGACCGCCAAGAAATACGCCACCTGCGTGAACAAGGCGGCAGATGCCCTGCAGGGGTCGGCGCGTGTCTTTGTGCTGTGTCCGCCGTTGAGCAGCGGGATCACCCTGCCCGACGATCTGTACAGTCTGAACGTGTTCTCCGACCAGAAGGCGGCGGAGCAGAACATTTTGAGTTACATGGGCGAAAACGTCATCGGTATAGCGCTGAACGAGACCATGATGCAGCACCGGACAGAGTACGTTTTCTACCGCACCGACCACCATTGGACAAGCCTGGGCGCCTACTATGCCTATACGCAGCTCTGCGATGCCGCCGGTTTTACCGCCCACGCCTTGAGCGAGTATAAGACCGCGGATTTTTCCGGCTTCCTGGGCAGCTTCTATAACGACAGCGGCAAGAGCGAAAAGCTGAGCGTCAACCCCGATACGGTGACGGCGTACTATCCCGTCAGCCCTGTGGTGACCATGACCGTGACGGAAAAGAGCGGCAACGTCATCGACTTTGACAGCGTGATCTATGACGAGACCGAAGCACCGGCGGCGTTCAAATACGGCGCGTTCATCTACGGCGACAACCCGTTTACGGAGATTACGAATGCGACGGTGAGCAATGACCGTTCCTGTGTGGTCATCAAGGATTCCTTCGGCAACGCCTTTGTGCCGTTTCTGCCCGACCACTACCAGACCGTCTACGTTATCGACTACCGCTATTGGAGCGGCAGTCTGACCGAGTTCGTAAAAACCAATGGCGTGGACGACGTGATTTTCTGCAACAATCTGTCCTCCATCCGCAACAACTCCCTGATGGGGGACCTGTATCGCATTTTATAAGCAAAAAGATAAGTAGGGGTGACCCTTGCGGTCGCCTGCGGCGGGCTGAGGTCAGCCCGCCCTGCTTTTGAAGTCTCGAAGAAAGGAGAATGCCTATGGTTTTCAGCAGTACCGTCTTTTTGCTGGCGTTTTTACCTCTGGTGGCGATTTTATATTACGTCTGTCCCCGGAAGTTCCGCAACGCGGTGCTGTTGGTGTTCAGCCTGCTGTTCTACGGCTGGGGCGAGCCCAAGTATATCGCCATCATGCTGTTCTCCACGGTGTTCGACTACTGCAACGGTCTGGGCATCGAGCATTTCCGCACCAAGGGGAACGAAAAAGCCGCCAAGGCGGTGATGATCGTTTCCTGCGTGGGCAATCTCGCCATTCTCGGCTTCTTCAAATACACCGACTTTGCCATCGAGAATATCAACAGCCTGCTGGGGACCGGCATCGGTGCCTTAGGACTGGCGCTGCCCATCGGCATCAGCTTCTACACCTTCCAGACCATGTCTTATACCATCGACGTATACCGGGGCATCGTGAAAACACAGCACAATATCATCGACTTCGGCGCCTATGTGACCCTGTTCCCCCAGCTCATTGCGGGCCCTATCGTCCAGTATAAGACCATTGAAAACGACCTGAGCAACCGCCATCGGGAGAGCTGGATTCAGGCCAGCCGGGGCCTGCAGCGCTTCGTGATCGGCGTGGGGAAAAAGGTGCTGATCGCCAATCAGGCGGGGGCCCTGTGGGAGGAGATCTCCGCCATGGCAGACCCCACCGCCGCCACCGCGTGGCTGGGCGCCATCGCCTTTACGTTCCAGATCTACTTTGACTTCTCCGGCTACTCGGATATGGCCATCGGCCTGGGGCATCTGTTCGGCTTTACCTTCTGGGAAAACTTTGAGCATCCCTACGAGTCCCGCAGCGTCACCGAGTTCTGGCGCCGGTGGCATATCAGCCTGTCCACCTGGTTCCGGGAATATGTCTATATCCCCCTGGGCGGCAACCGCAAGGGCAAGGGCCGTCAGATTTTGAACCTGGCTATCGTCTGGTTTTTGACGGGCCTGTGGCACGGCGCCAGTTGGAACTTCGTGCTCTGGGGCGTGTACTACGCCGTTTTGCTGATTTTGGAAAAGCTGTTCCTTTTGAAGTGGCTGGATAAACTGCCCCACTTTGTGGGACATCTCTATACCATCTTTGCGTTCATCATGGGCTGGGTGCTGTTCGCCATCACCGACTTCGGTCAGCTGGGTCAGTACGTGAGCCATATGTTCTCCGGCGCGTTCTGGGACAGCACCACCACCTATTTGGTGACCACCCGTGCCGTGCTGTTGCTGGTGGCTGCCGTGGGAAGCACCACCCTGCCTCTGCGGGTGTGGAAGTATCTGGAGAGCAAGTGGGGCAATCCTGCCAATGTGGTGCTCCGCACCGTGGGCGTGAGCGTGATTTTACTGGTGTCCATGGCGTTTCTGGTGGGCGACAGCTATAATCCGTTCCTGTATTTCCGGTTTTAAGGAGGGGTGGGCATGAAAGAAAAACGGGAACTCGCCCCGCTGATCGCCATCGCGGCGATTTTACTGGGACTGACGGTGGGCAGTCTGCTGACCCCCGACCGGGCCTTTTCCCCCAACGAAAACCGCTACTTGCAGCAAAAGCCGGAGCTGTCCTTCCGCACTCTGTTTTCCGGCGAGTTTACCGCCAAAGCGGAGGACTATACCGCCGACCAGATCGCCCTGCGGGATCTGTGGACGGGCAGCCGCTCCGTGATGCAGCGTTCCGTGGGCTACAAGGACATCAGCGATACCTGGCTGGGGGCGGACGGTTATTATTTCGCCAAAGTGACTGAGGACGGTTTCGACCAGACCAATTACGAGAAGAACCTGAGCGCCGTGGCAAAATTCTTTGCCGCCAACGCGGACAAGAACTACCATATTCTGCTGGCACCCACCCCGGCCTATGTCTTGCGCGACAAGCTGCCGAAAAACTGCGGCTTTTTCGACTGTGCCGCCCGGTTTGATACCGCCCGGGAAACCATGGGTGATGCTCTTATCGAAGCGCAGAGCATCTGGAACGTGGATGACCCCTACTACCGCACCGACCACCACTGGACGGCGGAAGGTGCCTACGCAGCCTACACCGACTGGTGTGCGGCCACCGGACACACGGCAAAGGGCTACCCCCTGACCCCGGTCTCCACCACTTTCCGTGGGACGCTCTATTCCAAAGTTCTGCTGCCGGACAGCGTGTACGATACAGTATCTATCGCCAAAGATGTGACTATTCGCTCCATGGACTGCGACGGCACCGTCCGGGACAGCATTTATGACCAGAATGCCCTCTCTGAAAAGGATCACTACAAGGTCTATATGGGCGGCAACCACGCAAAAACGGTCATCGAAACGGGCAGCGAAACCGGAAAGACGCTGCTCATCATTAAGGACAGCTTTGCCAATTCCTTTATCCCCTATCTGGCCGCAGAGTACGACACCATTACGGTGCTGGATCTGCGCTACTGCCGGGAGAAGGTGCAGGAGCTGGCGGCGAGCTGTACCGATGTGCTGGTGCTGTACGAGCTGACCAACTTTGCCTCGGACGGCAACCTGTACAAGTTGAATTTAACGTAAAAAGAACGCCGGAGGCGTTCTTTTTACGTTTTCGGCAAAAAAACTGCCAAAATTTTGTGAAATCTGCGCCACAGCATTTTATTGAAGAGTAATAAAAAACGCGATATAATGAACATGAAAAATTATAAGCGGAGGTCGGCCTATGAGTCGTATCAGCAAGGAGAATTACTACTTGGACATTGCCGAGACCGTGTTGGAGCGGGCTACCTGTCTGCGCCGGGTCTACGGCGCTATTATCGTGAAGAATGACGAGATCATCTCTACCGGCTATAACGGCGCGCCCCGGGGCCGGCAGAACTGCGTGGATATGGGATTTTGCACCCGAGAGATGATGAAGGTGCCCCGCGGCGAGCGGTACGAGCTGTGCCGCAGTGTCCACGCCGAGGCCAACGCCATTATCTCCGCCTCCCGCCGTGACATGGTGGGCGCTACCCTGTATCTGGTGGGTCGTGACGCCCAGACCGGCAAGCTGCTGGGGGACGCCACCTCCTGCGCCATGTGCCGCCGCCAGGTCATCAACGCCGGCATCAAGGAGGTCATCATCCGCAAAACGCCCACCGAGTTCCAGGTGGTGGACGTGCAGAGCTGGGTCAGCGAGGAGGACGACGTGCCGGCGCTGCAATAACGAACTCCTGACCTGTGGAGGGTCTTATTATAAAAAAATACGAAGGAGAGAGTGTGTGATGTTGAACGAGAAGAAAGCGGCCGCCTATATGGCCATTCTGCAGGAAGAGCTCCTGCTGGCAACCGGGTGTACAGAGCCCATCGCCGTTGCGTATTGTGCTGCCAAGCTGCGTGCGGTGCTGGGCGGAAAACCGGAAAAAATTCTGGCGGAGGTCAGCGGCAATATCCTCAAGAACGTGAAATCCGTCGTCGTGCCCAATACCGAGGGACGCCGCGGCATTGATGCCGCCATCGCCGTGGGCATCGTGGCCGGTGACGAGAACGCGGAGCTGCAGGTCATCGCCAACGTGACGGAGGAGGACTCCGCCGCCATCCAGGCCTATCTGGATGCAACACCTATCAAAGTTACCTGCCCCGAGACGCCCTGCATGCTGGACATCAAGCTGACGGGCTGGCTGGGCGAGCACCACGCCTGCGTGCGTGTTGCCAACAACCATACCAACATCATCTACATCGAAAAAGACGGCACCGTCCAGGTGGAAAAGCCTGTGACCGGCAACGCCGAGGACAATCTGCAGGACAAGTCCGTCCTGAACGTACAAGACATTCTTACTTTCGTGGAAACTGTCCCCCTGGAGACGATCCGCCCCCTGATCGGACAGCAGATCAAATACAATACCGCCATCGCCAAAGAGGGCATTGACAACAGCTGGGGCGCCAACATCGGCTCCACCCTGCTCCTGACCGGTACCGATCCCGAGACCCAGGCCCGTGCCTGGGCAGCCGCCGGCTCCGATGCCCGTATGAACGGCTGCGAGATGCCGGTGGTCATCGTCTCCGGCTCCGGCAATCAGGGTATTACCGCCTCTGTTCCCGTGTGGAAGTACGGCACCCTGACCGGCGCCAGCGAAGAAAAAATTATCCGCGCCGTGTGCCTCAGCGACCTCATCACCATCCACCAGAAGACCGGCATCGGCCGCCTGAGCGCCTACTGCGGCGCCGTCAGCGCCGGCGTGGGTGCCGGCTGCGGCATCGCCTGGCTCCGGGGTGCGGATTATGAGGGCATCAGCCACACCCTGCAAAACGCGGTGGCCATGATCTCCGGCTGCATCTGCGACGGCGCCAAGGCGTCCTGCGCCAGCAAGATCGCCATGGGCGTGGGCTGCGGCATTCTGGGCTACAATATGTACTTGGGCGGCAACAATTTCCAGCCCGGCCACGGTATTGTGGGTACGGACGTGGAGGATACCATCCGCCACATCGGCGTTCTGGCCTCTCAGGGTATGCGGGAGACCGACCGCGTGATCCTGAAGATCATGACCGAGTAAGAATAAGAAAAAAAGGAACCGCCCGATTCACGATCCGGGCGGTTCCTTTTTGTGCAGTGCTGACCGTAAAGATCCGTAGGGGCGACCCTTGCGGTCGCCCGCATTGCCTTTTGCAAATCTTTGTAGGGGCGGACGACTCTGTCCGCCCGCAACATGGCGCGCCGAGGTCGTCGCCCTACGCATAATATCATTTTCTGCCGAAACATCCTCCGTAGGGGCGACCCTTGCGGTCGCCTTCGGTCCTGTGCAAGGGCTGACCTTTTAATTTTTCTTCTTCGCCCCGAACAGCGTCACCGCCGCCGCCAATAACAGATAGACACCGAACGGTTTTCGCAGCAGCGCCACGTCCACCGTGGTGGAGATCCATGCCCCTGCGGCGGCGAACACCGTTCCCAGTGGTGCCGCGTTTTTGAGAAGCTGCCTGTCCAAAAGCCCGTTTTTGGCATGGAAGATCAGCCCCACGGCGGCGGTGGGCAGGAAGTAGAGCAGATTGATGCCCTGGGCGGCCACCTGATCCACGTCGAGAAAGAGGGTCATCAGCAGCAGTAAAAGTGTGCCGCCGCCCACGCCCCAGGCGGACAAGATCCCTGTGCCAAATCCCACGGCAAGAGGCAAAAGCCAGTCCTTCAGCATAGGTATCGCCATGCTCCGTAGAGCAGAAAAGCAGCAAAAATACGCCGCAGCCACAGATTGCTCACCTTAGGGAACAATTTGCCGCCCACCAGACCACCCGCCAAACCGCCTATCAGATAGGGCAGCGCCTGCAGAAAGTCAAAGTCCGTGCGGAAGAGATACACGGCGGCGGAGATGACACAAAGGGGCAGAATGACCGCCACACAGCCCGCAAAGGCTTTCTTTTCCTCCACGCCGCACCAGCGGGTCAGTGCCGGCACCAGCACCATGCCGCCGCCACCGCCGAAGAGGCCGTTGATGCTGCCCGCCACCATACCGGAGATGCGGTATTTCCAGTTGTCGGACATGGGATCACCTCCTATGTAGGGGCGACCCTTGCGGGCGCCCGCCATATTCTCCCCATGTAGGGGCGGACGACTCTGTCCGCCCGACCTTTTTACTGCTTCTTGAAGCTCTGGCAGTCGGTGCACTGATCCTGAGAGGGATCGGTCTCGTGGGTGCCGACCTGAATGTTGTTCAGACCGCAGTAGTTCACGTCCTGGCAGTGATGGGCACAGCTGGTGACGCTGCAGGCAATGGAGCTGTTGGGCGTGCACTGGCAGCCGTCGTTGGTACAAGCTCTGTTCATAAGGGTTCCCTCCGTAAAAAATAAAGTCAGGCGTTTTGCCTGACTTTATTTTGTGTCGCGCGCTTTAAAATATTCAAATTTTCAGAAATGCGGATGCCAGCGTGAAGTAGATGAGCAGCGAGGTGGCGTCCACGATGGTGGAGATAAACGGCGACGCCATCACGGCGGGGTCCAACCCGATCTTTTCTGCCAGAAGCGGCAGGGAACAGCCCACAAATTTGGCAAACACTACCACAAACAAAATGGTCAGACACACCACAAAGCACACGGTCAATGTCACCGCGCCGTTGCCCAGCAGCACCCGATCCACCAGCAGCATCTTGCCGAAGTTGGCAGCGGCCAGACAGATGCCGCACAGGAACGAAACCCGCAGCTCCTTCCAGATGACGCGGAAGATGTCGGGGAAATTCACCTCGTCCAGCGAGAGGGCGCGGATCACTGCCACAGACGCCTGGGTGCCGGAGTTACCGCCGGTACCGGAGAGCATGGGAATGTAGGCGTTCAGCACGATACAGGCCGCCAGGGCGTTTTCGTAGTGGTTCAGGATCATACCGGTAAAGGTGGCGGACAGCATCAAAATCAGCAGCCACGGGATGCGGGCCTTCCAGGTCTCCCATACACCGGTGCGGAGATAGGGCTTGTCGGAGGGCAGCATAGCCGCCATCTTTTCAAAGTCCTCCGTGGTCTCCTCTTCGATGACGTCCATGGCGTCGTCAACGGTGACAATACCCACCAGGCGCTTTTCCATGTCCACCACGGGCATAGCCAGGAAGTCGTACTTGCTCAGGGCCAGGGCCACGTCCTCCTTGTCGTCGGTGGTCTTGGCCCACACCACGTTGTCGTCCATGATGTCGGCGATCAAGTCGTCCTCCTCCGCCAGCAGCAGATCGCGGACGGACAGCACGCCTACCAGATGACGGGTGGCATCGGTGACGTACAGAATGTTGATGGTCTCCAGCTCTCCTCCTACGCGGCGGATGCGCTTGAAGGCGTCCTCCACGGTCATCTCCGCCTTGAGGGACAGGTACTCCACGTTCATGATGGAGCCGGCGGAGTCCTCGGGATATTTCAGGATCTCGTTGATGGATTTCCGCATCTCCGGCGTGGCCTTGTCCAGAATGCGCCACACAAGGCTGGCGGGCATCTCCTCCACGATGTCGGCGGCGTCGTCGATATACAGTTCGTCCAGCACCTCTTTCAGCTCGGCGTTGGAGAAACCGTTGATCAGCATCTCCTGGGAGTCGGACTCCAGCTCCACGAATACCTCCACCGCCAGTTCTTTGGGCAGCAGACGATACAGCAGGGGCATCTGCTCCTCGTCCACCTCCTCTAAAATGAGAGCGATATCGGCAGGCTCCATAGGGAGGAACAACTCGCGCAGGGCGGCGTACTTTTTACTTCGGAACAGATCCTCGATTTGCTCCAGATAGAGATCCAGCTTTTCTTCGTAATCGCGCATGGGCGGTTCCTCCTTTCTGCCAAAATAAAAATCCACGGTGCCCGATAGGCGCTGTGGAAAGTTCCCCCCTGCCGCAAACTGCGACAGACCAACCGTTACAAGCTTTAGCATCGCCGGGCGATGTAACTGCGTTAGATGATACCTTGGTTTCGATATCGCCTGTTCAAACCCTCTTATGGTGTCTCCACCACTTCGCGGCAGCAGTCCGTATCCCTGCGGTAGCCTTACCTACCGGACTCTATGAAATTTACGGGTTTAGTGTATGACAAATTCCCGTTATTGTCAACCCGTGAAACCGAAAAAATGCGAAAAAATCCGGTACAAATTTGACTTGTGAATCGAACGAATGTGTGATATAATATCACATTACAGAAAATTCGGGAGAGGGGGGCGCATGCATGGGAGCGCATGACGGACATCGAGCCAGAAAAAAGCAGCAGTTTTTGCGCCATGGGACGGAGAGCTTCGCCGACCATGAGCTTTTAGAGCTGGCGCTTTTCTATGCCATTCCCCGCCGGGATACCAATGAGCTCGCCCACAGTCTGCTGGAGACCTTTGGAAGTTTGCAGGGGGTGCTGAATGCCCCGGCAGAGGAACTGCAGAAGGTGGAGGGGATGGGCGAAAACGCCGCGATTTTGCTGCACCTGATGCCGGAGCTTCTGCGGCGCTCCCAGATGACCCGTTCCAAAGAGCGGAACCTGAACAGTCCGGAAAAATGCGGCAGTTACTTCCTGCGGCTTTTAGGAGGAGAGACCCGCGAGGTGCTTTACCAGCTCTGCCTGGACGGCAAGGGAAAGCTGCTTTTGTGCCGGCAGCTGTCCCAGGGGGATATGGACAGCGCCGCCCTCTCGGTCAAGCAGGTGGTGAACAACGCCCTTTCCTGCGGTGCCAGCGCTGTGGTGCTGGGACACAACCACCCCAGCGGCGTGGCATTGCCCTCCGAGGAGGACCGGGCGGTGACGCTCCGCGTCCGGGATGCTCTGAAAACGTTGGATATCCGTCTGTTAGACCACATTGTCGTGGCCGACGGGGACTTTGTCTCCATGGCGCAGAGTGGCTTCTTGCTTTAGCCAGTTGTAAAACTCCGTTTTACAACTGAAAACTCGCACTTATCGCACTCGCTGCGCTCGTTTGGTCGGTGCGAGAGCTCGCCTTGCTCGCTTTCATGGTGTTTTTGCGGTGGCAAAGCCACCGCAAAAACAGATTAAAAAATTTTTCCGCAAAGCCTGCGACGATTTTATATCCAGCCGTAGGGGCGGACGACTCTGTCCGCCCGCATTACTTCATTCAGCATTCAGAATTCAGCATTTTTTCGACCGAAGGGAGGAACCCACCATGCCCGAGTTTCGCGTCAAAAGTGAATACGAGCCCGCCGGCGATCAGCCCCGGGCCATCGAGAAGCTGGCGCAGGGCATTGAGGATGGCCTGCGCTCCCAGGTGCTGTTGGGCGTCACCGGCTCCGGCAAGACCTATACCATGGCCAAGGTCATCGAAAAGGTCCAGCGTCCCACCCTGGTGCTGGCCCATAACAAGACGTTGGCCGCCCAGCTGTGCGAGGAGTTCCGGGAGTTTTTCCCCGATAACGCCGTGGAGTATTTCGTCAGCTATTACGACTACTACCAGCCCGAGGCGTATATCCCCCATACCGACACCTATATCGAAAAGGACGCCTCCACCAACGAGGAGATTGACCGCCTGCGTTTAAGTGCCACCGCGTCTCTTTTGGAGCGCCGTGACGTCATCGTGGTCAGCTCCGTGAGCTGTATCTACGGTCTGGGCGAGCCGGAGGACTTCGCCAAGATGATGATCTCCCTGCGTGTCGGGCAGACCATGGACCGGGACGAGCTGCTCCACCGACTGGTGGAGGATCGCTACGAGCGCAATGATGTGGCGTTCGGCCGCAACATCTTCCGCGTCCGGGGCGACACGGTGGAGCTGTATCCCGCTTACTATAAGGACCGCGCCGTGCGGGTGGAGTTCTTCGGCGACGAGATCGAGCGCATCACCGAGTTTCACCCGGTCACCGGTGCGGCGCTGAAAACCTTACAGCATATCGCCGTCTACCCCGCCAGCCATTACGTCACCCCCAAGGACAAAATGGACGCCGCCATCGCCCAGATCAAAAAGGAGCTGGCGGTGCGTCTGGAGGAATTCAAGCAGGCGGGGAAGCTGGTGGAGGAGCAGCGTCTGCGCCAGCGCACGGAGTACGACATGGAGATGATGACCGAGCTGGGCTACTGTTCCGGCATCGAGAACTATTCCCGCATCATCTCTCAGCGTCCGGCGGGCTCACCTCCCATGACGCTGTTGGACTTCTTTCCCGATGATTTTATTCTCTTTGTGGACGAGAGCCATGTAACGCTGCCCCAGGTCCACGCCATGTATAACGGCGACCACGCCCGCAAGCAGTCCCTGGTGGAATACGGCTTCCGTCTGCCCTGCGCCTTTGACAACCGCCCCTTGAAATTCGAGGAGTTTGAGGAGCGGTACTATCAGGCGGTGTTTGTCTCCGCCACCCCGGGCGACTTTGAAAAGCGGACTGCTGACAATATCGTGGAGCAGGTCATCCGCCCCACGGGACTGTTAGACCCTCAGGTGGAGGTGCGTCCCGTCACCGGGCAGATCGATGATCTGGTGGCCGAGATCAACATCCGTGCCGCAAAAAACGAGCGTGTTTTGGTCACCACTCTGACCAAGCGGATGGCGGAGGATCTGACCAACCACTTCCGCTCCGTGGGTATTCGGGTGCGCTATATGCACTCAGACGTTGCCGCTCTGGAGCGGATGGAGATCATCCGGGACCTGCGCCTGGGCGAGTTCGACGTACTGGTGGGAATCAACCTGCTGCGCGAGGGTCTCGACCTGCCGGAGGTCAGCCTTGTGGCGATTTTGGACGCGGACAAGGAGGGCTTTTTGCGCTCCGAGACCAGCCTGATCCAGACCATCGGCCGTGCCGCGAGAAACGCGGAGGGTCTTGTCATTCTCTACGCCGACACCGTCACCCCCTCCATGAAAAGCGCCATGGATGAAACGGAGCGCCGCCGCAAGCTGCAAAGCGACTTCAACGCCGCCCACGGCATCGTCCCCAGGACCATCCGCAAGAGCGTCCGGGAGATGGTGGAGATCAGCCACACCGCGGAGGAGGCGTCCCGGCTCACCAAACGCAAGCTGTCGAATGCCGAGCGCCAGGAGACCATCGCACGGCTGGAAAAAGAGATGAAGCAGGCGTCCAAGATGCTGGAGTTCGAGGTCGCCGCCATCCTGCGGGATCAGATCATCGAGCTGCGGAAAGAAATATGAACGATTATCCAAAGAGAAAAGCTCTGCGTTTACCAGTCTATGACTATTCCGAAGCGGGGGAGTACTTTCTGACCATCTGTACCAAAGACAGAAAGCCTATCCTGTCCTCCGTAGGGCGCGACGACCTCGGCGCGCCGTGCGTTACATTGACGAACTACGGGACGATAGCGGAGAAGCTGCTTTTGAAGATACCGAAAGCATATAAGAACGTTTCTTTAGAAAAATATGTGATCATGCCGAATCACATCCATCTGTTGCTTCGGATATCCAATGCGGAGAAGGACGGCGCGCCGGGGTCGTTGCGCCCTACGCAGATGGTGCCGCGCATTATCGGTGCCTTAAAACGCTTGAGCAATCAAGCAGCAGGTGAAAAATTGTGGCAGACATCCTACTACGACCACGTGGTGCGAAACGAGGCGGACTATCTTCGCATTTGGGATTATATAGACACCAATCCGGCAAAATGGCAGGAAGATGAATACTATGAATGAAAAAACTATGACAGATACGGAACGATACGAACGGGATCTGAAAGCGGCGCGGCGATATATCAGCGTGGGACTGTGCGGTGTTTTTGTATGCGTTTTCCTCATCGTTACAATTATCATTACCGCTGTTGCCCGCTCCCTTTGGGTCATTCTGCCGTCGGTGCTGTTTGTTTGCCTGGTGATCGGCGGCATCCGTATGGAGCGAACGTACAAAGCCCGGCAGCGGCAACCTGCGGAATATTACCCCTTTCACCTGTCCCGCGTTTATGATTACGGTGAGCTGCTCAACACCCTGTCCGGTGAGAGCAGAGCCGTCTGCGAATGCGCAGAGGATGCCGCTGTTTTGATGCATCGAAACGGGCCATCTACCCGCATTCTGTTGGTGGGATTGCCGACATACGACAAACAGATGCTGAAAAAGAAACGGGACGGCGCCAATCGGAGAGCCAATCAGGAATGGCACACCAAACAATGGGTCTCCCAATTCGATGCTGTGAAGATGCTCCGCATCAACTGCGTGGTGTGCGAGGAGGTCAACGACGCATTACAAAAGGAAATGTGCCGCAACGCGGAAACGCTGCTGCGGCGGGTCGAGGTCATCGTCAATATGGCGGTGGTGGGTGATCGGCTGCTGGTGCCGCCTCTGCAAGGGGCGCGACTTGATCTGCCCAGCCTGAAGCGGTATGAAAAAGCGGTCAGCTTGATGAGAAGTCTATGAAAAAATACCTATCCTACATTTACGTGATATTGGGTGCGGCGTGTTGGGGCTTTATGGGTCTATTCAACCGCCTGCTGGCGGCGACAGACGCCACCATGGGTGACCGGCTGGTGATCCGCAACACCGGGGCGCTGGTGCTGATGACGGTGGTGTTCCTCTGTGTAAACCGTAAGGTGTTCCGCATCCAGCCCCGCCATCTGCCCCTCTTTTTAGGCAGCGGCGCTTTGAGCATCGTGGGCTTGAGCTGGACATATTTTTCCTGCCAGATGCTGTGCTCTCTGGCGGTGGCAGGGGTGCTGCTGTACCTGGCGCCGTCCTTTGTGGTGCTGGCAAGCGCCGTGCTGTGGAAGGAGAAGCTGACGCCCCGCCGGGGACTGTCGGTGCTGCTCGCCCTGCTGGGCTGTGCCTTGGTCAGCGGCATCATGATGGGAGATCTGACTGTATCCGTCACGGGACTGCTTTTCGGCATCGCCTCCGGCCTGTGCTACGCCAGCTATACCGTCTTTGCCCATTACGGCTTGCAGCACTACGGCAGCTACACCATGATCTACTGGACGTTCGTGGTGGCGGGACTGGTGTCGCTTTTGTGGCTGGACGTGCCGTCTTTGGGGATCGTATTCAGCCAGCCCAAGGGCGTACTCGGCGCATTGGGACTGGTGGTGGTCGCCACCGTGCTGCCCTACTTTTTCTACACGAAAGGCTTAGAGGGAGTGGAGAGCGGACTTGCCTCCGTCATCGCCAACGTGGAGCCGGTGGTGGCGGCATTGGTGGGCATCTTTGCGTTTGACGAGATGCCCACCGCCTGGACGGTGTTAGGCATCGTACTGGTGCTGACCGCTGCGGTGATCCTGGCAAAGGGAGAGAAAGAGAATGGACAAGCTGCAAAACAAAAAGTGCCTCAGTAAGCTGACCCTGCAATGTATCGCCATGGCGTCCATGCTGATCGACCATGTGGGCGTCGCGCTGCTGCCCTACACGGTTTTGCGGTGTATCGGGCGTCTGGCCTTTCCCATCTTCGCCTATTTTATCGCCGAGGGCTTTGCCCGCACCCACAGCTTCAAAAAATACCTGCTGCGGATGGCGGTTTTTGCCCTGCTGGCGGAGATCCCCTTTAACCTGATGAAAGCCGGGGAACTGTGGATGCCGCTTTGCCAGAATGTGCTGTGGACGTTCTGCATTGCCCTCTTATGTCTGCGGGGGTTGGACAAGCTGCGGCAGAAGCATGAGGGCACGCTTTTGTGGGCGCTGGATATTCTGCTGGTGTGCCTGGCGGGCTATGTGGCGGGGGACCTGCTCTACACGGATTATGCCGGCTGGGGTGTGTTGCTGGTTATCGGCTTTTCTCTCTGCCGGACGTTTCCCGGGTATTATTGCTATGGCGGAGAATTCCTGTGTCTGGCGATATTTTCCATCATAGGCTTTGGCGGCATCGAAATCTTTGCGCTGCTGTCTCTGCCCCTTTTGTGGCTCTATAACGGCAAGCCCGGCAAACAGAGCCCCGCCATTCGGTATGCCTGCTATGCCTTTTATCCCGTCCATCTGCTGATTTTGGGATGGATCGCCCGCTGTGTGCGATAAGGAGTGATTTTTATGGCAAAAAAAGAGGATAAGACCAATGTCATGCGCCTTTTTGACCAGGCGGGCATCGCCTATACGCCCCACACCTATGACCCCGACGGGCCCATCGACGGCGTGTCCGTTGCCCGCATTCTGGGGCAGGACGAGGGCGCGGTGTTCAAGACCCTGGTGACCCGTGGTGCATCGGGGGCATACTATGTGTTCGATGTCCCGGTGGCGGACAGCCTCGATTTGAAAAAAGCCGCCAAAGCGGTGGGGGAGAAGTCCATCGCCATGATACAGCAAAAGGAGCTGCTGCCGCTGACGGGTTACGTCCACGGCGGGTGCAGTCCCATCGGCATGAAAAAGCCCTTTCCCACCGTGTTCCATGAAACGGTGATCCTGTACGACACCATCTGCGTCAGCGCTGGCAGGATCGGCTGTCAGGTGGAGTGTGCGCCGGAGGATCTGCTGCCCTTTATCGGCGCAAAAACGGCAGATATTACCGTATAGATGTGCTGTTGACATTAAAAAATGTTTTCGTTATCCTAAAGCCAAAGGTGGCCGCCTGATCTGCAGAAGAAAGAAGTGATACCCATGCAAAGTGAAATTTTCATCAAGGGTGCTCGGGAGAACAACCTGAAAAATATTGATGTCGCCATCCCCCGTGACAAGCTGGTGGTGATGACCGGTCTCTCCGGCTCCGGCAAGTCCTCTCTGGCGTTTGACACCATTTACGCCGAGGGCCAGCGCCGCTACGTGGAGAGTCTGAGCAGCTATGCCCGTATGTTCCTGGGCCAGATGGACAAGCCCGACGTGGACTATATCGAGGGACTGTCCCCCGCCATCTCCATCGACCAGAAGACCACCAGCAAGAACCCCCGCTCCACGGTGGGCACGGTGACGGAGATCTACGACTACCTGCGTCTTCTCTGGGCGCGGGTGGGTGTTCCCCATTGTCCCAAGTGCGGCAAGGAGATCCGGCAGCAGACCATCGACCAGATCATCGACCAGATCCTGACCCTGCCGGAGGGCACCCGTATTCAAATCCTTGCCCCCATCGTCCGGGGACGCAAGGGCGAGTACGGCAAGGAGTTTGAAAACGCCCGCCGCAGCGGCTATGTTCGGGTCCGCGTGGACGGCAACCTCTACGACCTCAGCGAGGACATCAAGCTGGAGAAAAATCTCAAGCACCACATTGATATCGTGGTGGACCGCCTCATCGTCCGCAGCGACATCCGTCAGCGATTGACCGACAGCGTGGAGACCGCCTCCCGCCTTACCGGCGGCATCGTAACGGTCAACCTCTTACAGGAGGAGCGGGACATCACTTTCTCCCAGAACTACGCCTGCGAGGACTGCGGCATCTCCATCGAGGAGCTGACGCCCCGGCTGTTCTCCTTCAACAGCCCCTTCGGCGCCTGCCCTACCTGTATGGGCCTGGGTGTCCAGCTCAAGGCTGACCCGGTTCTGATCGTTCCCGACGGCACCAAATCCATTCTGGACGGCGCCATCAGCGCCAGCGGTTGGCAGTCCATCCGCAGCGATGGCGTCAGCCGGATGTACTTTGACGCCCTGGCCAAGCGCTATCACTTCTCTCTGCGGGATGCGTGGAACGACCTGAGCGCCGAAGTGCAGGATGTGATCTTATACGGCACCCGCGGCGAAAAGCTGACGCTGGAGTACGATCAGCCCCGGGGCAAGGGCATTTTGACCCAGGCCTTTGAGGGCGTGTGCCACAATCTGGAGCGCCGCCACCGGGAGACCCAGTCCGACGCCAGCAAAAAGGAGATCGAGGAAGTCCTCTCGGAATGCCCCTGCCCGGACTGTAAGGGCAAGCGTCTGCGCCCGGAGGCACTGGCGGTGACGGTGGGGGGTAAAAACCTCCATACGGTTACCGAGCTGCCTGTGGACGATGAGATCACCTTTTTTGACACTCTCGATTTACAGGGTAATCAGAAGATCATTGCCGCCCAGATCTTGAAGGAGATCAAGGCCCGTCTGCGCTTTTTGCAGAGCGTGGGTCTTTCCTACCTGACCCTCAGCCGTTCCAGCGGTACCCTTTCCGGCGGCGAGAGTCAGCGCATTCGTCTGGCAACGCAGATCGGATCAAGCCTGATGGGCGTCCTCTATATTCTGGACGAGCCGTCCATCGGCCTGCACCAGCGGGACAACGACAAGCTGCTCGCCACCCTAAAACAGCTCCGCGACCTCGGCAACACTCTTATCGTGGTGGAGCACGACGAGGACACCATGCGCGCCGCCGATTACCTCATCGACATCGGGCCCGGCGCGGGCAGTCACGGCGGTCAGGTAGTGGCGTGCGGCACGCCGGAGGAGGTCATGGCCAACGAAAACAGCCTGACGGGCCGGTATCTCTCCGGCAAAAAGCGTATCGAGGTCCCCCAAAAGCGCCGCAAAGGCAACGGCAAATGGCTCACCGTTCGGGGCGCAAAAGAAAATAACCTGAAAAACATCGACGTTTCCGTTCCTCTCGGCACATTTACCTGTGTAACAGGGGTATCGGGCAGCGGCAAGTCCAGTCTGGTCAACGAGATCCTGTATAAGAAGCTGGGCGTGGAGCTCAACCGCATGAAAGCACACCCCGGCAAGTTCGACCGTATCGAGGGTCTGGAGCATCTGGACAAGGTCATCTGCATCGACCAGAGCCCCATCGGCAGAACGCCCCGCTCCAACCCCGCCACCTATACCAATTTGTTCAACGACATCCGGGACCTGTTTGCGTCGCTGCCCGAGGCAAAGGCCCGGGGCTACGGCCCGGGACGTTTCAGCTTCAACACCCGGGGCGGCCGCTGCGAAGCCTGTGCCGGCGACGGACTGTTGAAAATCGAGATGCACTTCCTGGCGGATGTGTACGTCCCCTGTGAGGTCTGCCGGGGCAAACGGTATAACCGGGAGACCCTGGAGGTCAAATACCGGGGCAAGTCCATCTCGGACGTGCTGGATATGACCGCCGAGGAGGCCCTGGAGCTGTTTGCCCCCATTCCCAAAATCGCCGAGCGCCTGCGGACGCTGTGCCAGGTAGGCTTGGGCTACGTGAAGCTGGGCCAGTCCAGCACCACCCTCTCCGGCGGCGAAGCCCAGCGGGTGAAGCTGGCCACGGAGCTGAGCAAACGCTCCACCGGACGCACCATCTATATTCTGGACGAGCCCACCACCGGACTCCACGCCGACGACGTGAAGAAGCTGCTGGAGGTATTGCAGCGCCTGACGGACGCGGGCAACACGGTGCTGGTCATCGAGCACAATCTGGACGTGGTGAAATCCGCGGACTACCTTATCGACCTGGGACCCGAGGGTGGTATTGGCGGCGGCACGATAGTGGCTGCCGGTACGCCGGAGCAGGTAGCACAAGTACCCGCCTCCTACACCGGCCACTACCTCAAGCGCATATTGGACTGCTGAAATTCCCTTTGTAGGGGCGGACGACTCTGTCCGCCCGAACATCTGCCCTCCCCCACTCATAGAATGGGCGGGGTGATGGCATGATCTGGGAAGGCGTTGTGGCATTTTTCGCCTGTGTAGGCATTGCCGCTTTATTTCAATGGATACGAGGGAAGACTATGGAGCAGCGCACAACGGTGGAGGGCACCGTTCAAAATGTCATCTTTCATAATGAGGAAAACGGCTACACCGTCTTGCTGCTGGTCACGCCCGAGGGCGAGGCCGTCACGGTGGTGGGCTGTATTCCCTGCGCTGCAGCGGGGGAGAGCCTTACCGCCACCGGCGTGTGGGTCAATCACCCCAGCTACGGCACCCAGTTCACCGCAGAAAGTGTGGAACGTCGGCTGCCGGAAAGCGAGGACGGTATTCTCACCTATCTGGCTTCCGGCATCCTGAAAGGCGTCGGCCCTGCCACCGCCCAGCGCATGGTGGCTAAGTTCGGTACGGATACCCTGCGGGTCATCGAGGAGGAGCCGGAACGCCTGCAGACCGTCAAGGGCGTCACGGCGAAAAAGGCCATGGAGATCTCCGCGGCGCTGAAAGCCCTGACGGGACTGCGCCGGGTGATGGATTTCTTACAGCGCTACGAGCTGCCGGTCCACCTGGCAATGTCGCTTCTCCGGGCCTACGGCGACCAGACTTTATCCAAACTGAAAGATGACCCCTATGTGCTGACCCGGGAGCCATACGGCGTGGACTTTGCGGCGGCGGACGGGATCGCCCTGTCCCTGGGCTTCGGCGGGGAGGAGGACTGCCGCCTGGAGGCGGCGCTGACTTACGAGTTACAGCACAACCTGAACAACGGTCATGTTTTTCTGCCCCGGGAAAAGCTGGTGGCGGCAAGCGCTGCCCTCATCGGCACGGAAGTCGATGCGCTGGAGATCGCCCTGGACAACCTGCTGGATCGCCGCGTTATCGTGTCGGAGCAGATCGCGGGGGTCAACGCCTGTTACCTGCGCCGGATGCACGAGGCGGAGACCACCGTAACCAAAAAGATTCTGGCGCTGCGGAACACCCCTTGGGAGACCGACAACGCCCCGGATCGCATCATCAAAGAGATCGAGACCGCCCAGCACATCACCTATGCGCCCGCCCAGAGGGAAGCGGTGGTTCTGGCGGCCCGGACCGGCGTGGTGTTGCTGACCGGCGGCCCCGGCACGGGCAAGACCACCGCCGTGCAGGGCATTGTAACGCTGCTGGAGCGGATGGGCCTGGACGTACTTCTCTTAGCGCCTACGGGCCGTGCCGCCAAGCGCATGAGCGAGCTGACGGGCAAGGATGCTCAGACCATTCACCGCGCTCTGGGCATGACCTATAACGAACTGACCGGCGAGGTGAATTTCAAGAAAACCGAGTCTGACCCTCTGGCGTGCGATGCGGTGATCGTGGATGAGATGTCCATGGTAGACCTGGAGCTGATGGTCGCCCTGCTCCGTGCCCTGCGCCCCGGCTGTCGTCTGGTGATGGTGGGTGACCCGGACCAGCTCCCCAGTGTGGGGGCCGGCAACGTATTGAGCGACCTTCTTCGCAGCGGTGTGATCCCGTCGGTGCGCCTCCGTGAGATTTTCCGGCAGGCGGAGCAGTCCGCCATCATCCGCAATGCCCATGCCGTAAATTTGGGCAACTGCCCCGATTTGGAGAACAAGCAAAATGACTTCTTTTTCCTCTGCCGCCGCAGCCCCGACCGATTGGTGCAGACGGTGGTGGAGTTGGTCTCCCGGCGTCTGCCGGAAAATATGAGAATTCCGGCAAACGATATTCAGGTACTTTCCCCCACCCGTAAGGGGGAGTGCGGCACGGTGAATCTCAACCGCGCCCTCCAGGCGGCGCTGAATCCGCCGTCACCCACCAAACGCCAGAAACCGTGGGGCGATATGGTGTTTCGCGTGGGTGATCGGATCATGCAGACGAAAAACAACTACGATGTAGTCTGGACCCGGGATGACGGCGCCGTAGGCACGGGCATCTTCAACGGCGACATGGGCACCATTGAGGACATTGACCCCGGTGGTGAGCTGTTCCGAATCCGCTTTGACGACCGCATCTGTACCTATACAGCCGACCTGCTCAATCAGTTGGAGCTGGCCTATGCTGTCACGGTACATAAGGCCCAGGGCAGCGAGTATCGCGCCGTGGTACTGGTGTCCGCCGCAGCGGCCCCGACACTGATGGTGCGGAGCGTGCTCTATACCGCCATCACCCGGGCAAGGGAACTGCTGGTGCTGGTGGGCGATGACGTGGTACCTGCTAAAATGGCGGCAAACGACAAGCAGCAGCGGCGATACAGCGGCCTGCGGCGCAGATTGAAGGAGGCGGGACAATGAGCGGAGTGAGCGAAAGCCTGGATAAGATCGGACGCAGCGTGATGGACTTTTTCTTCCCCCGCAAATGCCCGTTCTGCGGCGCAGTAGTGGGAAAGGAGCTGCTGTGCGGCGACTGCCGGAAAAATCTGCCCTTCTGCGATGAGATCATCAGAGGCGGCGGCTATGGCCGCGTGACGGCGCCGCTGTACTATAAAGGCTGCGTGCGTCGGGCGTTTTTGGAGTATAAGTTCAACGGCAAGTTGGGCGGTGTGCAGACCTTTGGCGCGATGATGGCGGCGTGTGCTGCGGAGCGTTACAGCGGCGAATTTGACGCGATCACCTGGGTGCCGGTCAGCGAAAAGCGCCTGCGAAAACGGGGATTCGACCAGGCCCGGTATCTGGCGGCGAGCCTCTGCGTGGATTGGCACGCCGCACCCCGGGAAACGCTGCGAAAAACCCGGGACAATCCGCCCCAGTCCGGTATCAGCGATTTTAAGGAGCGCCGCGCCAATGTGATCGGCGTGTATGAGGCGGTGGAGCCGCAGGACATCGCCGGCAAGCGATTTTTGCTGATCGACGACATTTTTACCACCGGCGCGACCCTGTCCGAATGTGTGCGTGTCTTAAAAGATGCCGGTGCCGCAGACGTGGCGTGTCTGACGCTGGCCATCACGCCGGAGAATGAAACGGATGAAAACGGTGCAGAATAATCGGCGGAAACATTTGAAATAAGTGTTGCAAAACACGGTAGGCATCGGTATAATACATCATTGAGGGAAAATCGGCCCTTATGGGCTGTCCACTATAGAAAAAATGAGGTGCAAATTATGTGTGCATTAGCAAAAGACATCGGTATCGACCTGGGTACTGCCTCTGTTTTGGTTTACGTCAAGGGCAAGGGCGTGGTGCTTAACGAGCCCTCTGTGGTGGCTATCGATAAGAATACAGGCCGTTTGCTGAAGGTGGGTGCAGAAGCCCATGCCATGCTGGGCCGTACCCCCGGCAATATCGTGGCGATCCGCCCCTTGCGGGAGGGCGTCATCTCTGATTACGACATGACAGAGCGTATGCTTAAGGAGTTTATCCATAAGGTCTGCGGCGGCTTCCAGCTCTTTAAGCCTCGCCTTATCATCTGCATTCCCACCGGGATCACCGAGGTGGAGGAGCGTGCGGTGGTGGACGCCGGTATCCAGGCGGGCGCACGCCGGGTGTACCTGATCGAGGAGCCCGTGGCCGCTGCTATCGGTGCCGGTATTGATATTGCCAAGCCCGACGGCAATATGGTGGTGGATATCGGCGGAGGTACGTCCGATATTGCCGTGATCTCCCTGAGCGGCGTGGTGGAGTCCACCTCCATTAAGGTGGCCGGTGATCAGTTTAACGAGGCCATTGTCAAGTATATGCGCCGCAAGCACAATCTGCTGGTGGGCGAGCGCACCGCCGAGCAGATGAAGATCGAGATCGGCTGCGTGTTCCCCCGGGAACAGGAGCTGCAGATGGAGGTCAAGGGCCGCTGCCTGCTGACGGGTCTGCCCAAGACCCTGACCGTGACCTCTACGGAGATGCTGGAGGCGTTTGAAGAGCCTATCGAGCGTATCATGGAGGCGGTCCACGGTGTGCTGGAGCGCACGCCCCCCGAGTTGGTGGCGGATATCTCCAACAACGGCATCGTGATGACCGGCGGCGGCAGCCTGATCAGCGGCTTTGATAAGCTGGTGGAGTCCCGCACAGGCATCCACACCATCGTGGCAGACGATGCTATTTCCTGCGTGGCAGAGGGTACCGGCAAGAGCCTGGATTCCCTGAACTCCATGACCGACGGTACAGTGAACCTGAGTCGCCGCAAGCAGATGAACTGAATGAGAAGCACCCGATGCATCTGTATCGGGTGCTTTTATCAAAAAGTTTCTCACAAATATATTTTTTTGCAAGCTTCCCACGTTGACATTTGACAAAAAGAGATTACCATAAAAGCGGGAACTGTTCCACAAAAATTGAGGAGGTATCTCTATGAAGTTTTCCAGCAAGATGGACAAAAGCGGTTTGTCCCCCATGCGTAAATTTCATCCCTATGCGGTGGCAGCGGAGAAGCAGGGCAAGAAGCTCTATCACCTGAATATCGGACAGCCGGATATCGAGACTCCCAAGGCATATTTCGACGCGGTCAAAGCCTTTGATGCTCCCGTGCTGGAGTATGCTCCCAGCGCCGGTATTCCCGTCCTGATCGACGCCATCCGGAGGTATTACGACGATCTGGGTATGCACTTTGGCAAGGACGAGATCTACATCACCGCCGGCGGCAGCGAAGCGCTGCTGATGGTGCTCTCCGCCATTCTGGACGACGGCGACGAGATCTTGATCCCCGAGCCCTATTATCCCAACTACGATACCATGGTCAATCTGACCGGTGCGTCTATCCACCCCATCCCCACCAGTCCCGAGGAGGGCTATCACTATGCCGACCGCGCCAAGATCGAGGCGGAGATCAATGAGCATACCCGCGCCATCATGGTCACCAACCCCGGCAATCCCACCGGCGTGGTGCTGACCCCCGAGGAGATGCGCCTGATGGTGGACATCGCCAAGGAACACGACCTGTTCATCATCGGCGACGAGGCGTACCGTGAGTTCGTCTATGCCGGCGAGCCCCTGCAATCCCTGGGCCAGTTCGAGGATGCCGCTGAGAACGTCATCGTCATTGATACGGTCTCCAAGCGCTTCAGCGCCTGCGGCGCCCGTATCGGCTGCGTGATCTCCCGTAACCATGAATTGCTGGCCCAGTGCATGAAGTACTGCCAGTGCCGTCTGTGTGTCCCTACCATCGATCAGATCGCCTCCGCCAAGCTGTACGACGTGGGTCCCGAGTACTTTGCCGCTGTCCGCGAGGAGTACAAGCGCCGCCGCGATACGGTTATGGACGGCCTTGCCAAGATCCCCGGCGTGGTGTGCAAGTGTCCCAAGGGTGCGTTCTACGTCATGGCGGCTCTGCCCGTGGACGATGCCGAGAAGTTCCAGTACTGGTTGCTGGAGGAGTGGGACGACAACGGCGATACCGTGATGTTTGCCCCCGGCGGCGGCTTCTATAAGACCCCCGGCAAGGGTATCAACGAGGTCCGTATGGCCTATGTGCTGAAGCAGGCAGACCTGGAGCGTGCCATGGAGCTGCTGGCCAAGGGTATCGAAGCCTACAACAACAGAAAATAAGCAAAAAGGCGCTGCCTCTTAATGAGACAGCGCCTTTTTGTGTAGGGGCGACCCTTGCGGTCGCCCGTCCCTGTCGTACTACCCTTTGTAGAGTCGGACGACTCTGTCCGCCCACCAAAACTCTTGCCAAACCCCCAAAAACGTCGTACAATACCCACCAAGAGGTGATATCATGTTTTCAGGTTACGACCAGACCACCGTGGACTTTATGTGGGGCATCCGCTTCAACAACGACCGCGATTGGTTTATGGCACACAAACAGGAGTATATCGACCATTTCTATCAGCCCACCAAAGACCTGGCAAACCAGCTCTATGACGGACTCCACGCCGCCTTTCCCGACGAACCCCTGATCTGCAAGGTCAGCCGCATCTACCGCGACGCCCGCCGTCTCCACGGCAGAGGCCCCTATAAAGACCACCTGTGGCTGTCTCTCCGTGCCGGGGACGAGGACTGGACAGGCAAGCCCACCTTCTGGTTTGAGCTGGCGCCGGCGTATTACAGCTACGGCCTGGGCTTCTGGTGTCCCAAGGCGTCGCTGATGGAGACCTACCGCAAGCACATCGACAGGGACCCCAAGGAGCTTGAAAAGCTGGTGCGGAAGTTCAACAAGCAAAATCACCTGGTGCTGGGCGGCGAGGACTATGCCCGCCCCAAGGGAAATCCGCCCGAACTGCTGAAACCGTGGTACAACAAAAAGCATATCTCCCTGTCCTATGAAGCCCCGCTGGATGACCGCATCTTTTCCCCGGAGCTGGCAGACGACATTCTGGAGAGCTTCAAAGAATTGATGCCCTTTTACCGCTTCTTCAACAAAGTTCTGGCGGAAGTCCCGGAGAGCGAACGATAAATAAAAATGAGACAGCCGTTCGGCTGTCTCATTTTTATTTGGTACGGGTAACAGGACTTGAACCTGCACGGTTTCCCACCGGAACCTAAATCCGGCGCGTCTGCCAATTCCGCCATACCCGCGTATGGATGCATTATAGCACAGCCGGACAACCGATACAAGGGAAAAAAACGCCCGCAGCGAAAATGCTGCGGGCGTAAATCTGTTTTTTGTTCCCCTTTTGTTACGTTTCTTCCTTTTCGGGGCTCCGTTTTTCCTCTTTTTTCTCCGGTTTTTCCCCTCTTTCTTCCACTTGCTCCGGGGCCTTTACCGGCTCAGAGACCATGTGGATATGCTTGGCCGGGGCCTCAATGGTCTCGGGAATACTGGGCTTGAAGCCGGTCTGTTCCAACTTTGTGCCGTAGTAATCGCTGACGCTCTCGGGGTCTTTGCCCTCGATAATGGCCATCATCTCCTGGCCTGTAATGGTTTCCTTTTTCAGCAGATAGGCCGCAATTTTGTCCAAAAGCTCCCGGTTTTCTTCCAAAATCTTCTTGGCGTCGGCGTGGCACTGCCGCAAAATCTTGATGGTCTCCCGATCCGCTGCGGCATAGGTCTCCTGGGCGCAGGTCATGGAGTACTGCCCGTCCAGATACTGGCTCTGGATAGTGCCCAGCGCCATCATGTCGAACTCGTCGCACATACCAAATCTTGCCACCATATTCCGCGCCATCTCCGTTGCCCGTTCAATGTCGTTGGCAGCCCCGGAAGTACTGGTACTACACACAATTTCCTCACTGGAGCGTCCGGCCAGCAGGGTCCGAATTTCGGCCAGAAGATCCTCCTTGGACATGAGGAATTTCTCCTCCTCCGGCAGGTGGAGGGTATAGCCCAAGGCTCCCTGGGTATGGGGCACGATGGTAATTTTGCTGACGGGCTGGGCGTTCTTCTGCTTGGCGGCAACCAGCGCGTGACCCACCTCGTGATAGGCGATAATCTTCTTTTCTTCCTCGGTGATCACGGTGCCTTTCTTCTCGGCACCGGCGATGACCACTTCAAAGGACACCAGCAGATCCTCCTGGTTCACAGCCTTGCGGCCCTTTCGTACGGCACGCAGGGCGGCCTCGTTCACCAGGTTGGCAAGGTCTGCACCCACGCAGCCGGCGGTGGCCTGGGCGATCTTCTCCAGATCCACGTCCTCGCTGAGATGAATGTTGCGGGTGTGTACCTGCAGCGTTGCCAGACGTCCGGCAAGGTTGGGACGGTCCACGGTGATGCGGCGGTCAAAACGGCCGGGACGCAGCAGTGCCTTGTCCAGCACCTCGGGACGGTTGGTAGCGCCCAGAACGATGACGCCCTTGCTGGGATCGAAGCCGTCCAGCTCGGCCAGAAGCTGGTTCAGCGTCTGCTCCCGCTCGTCGTTGCCGCCAAAACGGCTGGCATCGCGGCTCTTGCCGATGGTGTCGATCTCGTCGATGAAGATAATGCAGGGGGCGACCTTGGCGGCCTCCTTGAACAGATCGCGGACGCGGCTGGCGCCCACACCGACGAACATCTCCACAAAGTCGGAGCCGGAGATGGAGAAAAACGGCACCCCGGCTTCTCCGGCGACCGCCTTGGCAAGCAGGGTCTTGCCGGTACCGGGAGAGCCCACCAGCAGGGCGCCCTTGGGAAGTTTGGCACCGATGGCGGTGTACTTCTGGGGGTTATGGAGGAAGTCGATAATCTCAACCAGACTCTCCTTGGCCTCGTCCTGACCCGCCACGTCCTTGAACGTAACGCCGGTGGATTTCTCCATATAGACCTTGGCGTTTGCCTTGCCCACGTTGCCGATACCGCCGAAACCGCCGCCTCCGCCGGCCTTGCTGATAAAACGCATCAAAAGCAGGAAGCCGCCGACCATGATGATGGTGGGCAGGATATACGCCACCATAAACTCCAGAATGGGGCTCATCTTCGCCTGATAGTAGCCGGTGTACTCCACCTTGTGCTCCTTGAGGAGCGGCAGAAGCTCGTCGTTATACAGCTCCGTCGTGTAGAGCGTGATGGGGGTCTCCTTGGTATTGGTGTAGGTCTTGTCCTCCAGCTTGTCGCTTTTGGCTTTCTCCGTATGGACATAGCCGTCGACCGGTGTGATATAGATAACATTCTCCTTAAAGAGGACACTCTCCACCTTGTTCTTTTCCACCAGTTCAAGGAACTCGCTGTATTTTACCTCGTGACTGGAAGTCTTGTTGGCGGTGTTGCCGTTGTAGGCGGTGAAATAGTTCAGCACCACCGTCAGCACCAGCGCCCAGGCGATCAGGGTAACAACGCCCCGGGTCTTGCCGGACTTGTTGTTTTTATTGTTAGGTTTCTTGTTGTTATTTGCCATAAAAACCTCCGTGGGTTGAAACTTTTTCCTATAATAAAGGCAGTATACCACAAATGTGCGCCGCTCACAAGGGAGCATCGAATGAAATTCCTGTAAATTTTCTATGAATGGTGCTTTATTCCAAAGAAAGAATGTGCTATACTTACTCTGTATCGTTATGAAAAAGAATGAGGGTGCTGCCATGAAAGAAAACGAAACACGCAAGCCTTTGACGGAAGCGGGGGCCGACGGTATTATCGAGGGGCGCAACGCGGTTATTGAGGCGCTGCGTGTGGGAACATCCATCGACAAGATCTATCTGCTCAAGGGTGAGACCGATAAAACGCTGGGGCATATCGCCTCCAAGGCGAGGGAGGCCGGTATTGTGGTGGTGGATGCGGACAAGCGTAAGCTGGACAATATGTCCCGCACCCATTCCCATCAGGGCGTCATTGCCCTGGCAGCCGTGCGGGAATATGTCAGCGTGGAGAGCATCTTGGAAAATGCCGCCGCAAAAGGGGAAAAGCCGCTTCTGGTGGTATGCGACGAAATCTCCGATCCCCACAATCTGGGAGCCATTTTACGGACGGCGGAGTGCGCCGGCGCCCACGGGGTCATCATCCCCAAGCGCCGCAGCGCAGGCCTGACTGCTATCGTGGCAAAGACCTCTGCCGGTGCGGTGAGCTATATGCCCGTGGCCCGGGTTGCCAACGTTTCCGCCACCCTGAAAGACCTGAAAAAACAGGGCGTGTGGATCTTCGGTACGGCGGCCGGTGCCAATACCACGCTGTACGATGCCGACTTAAAAGGCCCCTGTGCCATTGTCATCGGCAGCGAGGGGGACGGCATGACCCGCCTGGTGGCGGAGAACTGCGACTTTTTGGTCAGTATTCCCATGCAGGGGAGGATCTCTTCCCTCAATGCCAGCGCCGCCGCGGCGATTTTGCTTTACGAAGCAGTAAGGCAGAGAAGGTAAACGTTTTTATGGCAAAGGAGCAGGACAAGCGCCTATATGAGACCCTGACCCAAACTGCCAGGCTACTGCAGAACATTCAGCCGGTGGAGGGGGAGGCCTATACACTGGAGTCGATTCTGGCGGAATACGGCTCCGGTGCGGCGGAGCCTGTCCAAACGGAGCCGGAACAGAAGGTGGAGATGGTCCGGCGGACTGTCCCTGCCCGACTGTCCAAGAAAAAGGAGAAAAAGCCGGATCTGCTGGCAGATACCCAGCGGATCCCGAAAATCAGTATCGTGGAGATCCCGCTGCAAAAAACCCCGCCGCCCATTTCATTTGAAAGGGAAGAGCAGAGTCCGCCTGAGGACAATACACCGCCGGATCGGGTGCTGATTCGGGACGTGATGCGTGATACAGTGGATCAGGCGCTGGCGGAGAACGAGGACGGTATCCTACCGCCGAAGGTCCCGCTAAAAGAGCGCCTGCAGGAGATACTGCCCCGCCGGCGAACGAGGAAAAAGCGGATTCCTCAGGACACAGAACAGCTCTGGGAGGAGCCGGAGGAGCAGAAAGCCGAGCGTTTGGAGCCGGAGCCGGACAGCGACTCCATTGCCCGCTATGAACGGCGACACTGCAAACATCTGCGCCACTTCCTGGTGATCTCGGCGGTTCCGGCGCTGGTGCTTCTGGTGCTGACGGTATTGGATATTTTTGAACTGCTGCCCTCCATCTGGTGGTCTGACCACCTGCTGCGGTGCGGCGTACTGGGCGGACTGCTGCTGATTACAGCACTCTTTTCCATGGACGTGTGGCGCGGCGCAGCAGAGAAGTTGAAAAACGGAAGAATCGGCTGTGAGCTGGCAGCGGCAGTGGTTACGGTGGTGACCCTCGCCAACTGCGTGGTGAGCGCCCTGACCGATGACCGGGGCAACGTACCCTTTGCGGTATGTGCCGCTGTGATGATCTGGCTTTGCCAATGGGGCCTTCTGCAGCGTGCCAATGCCCGGCGGGAAGCATTCCATCTGGCCAACATGGGCGGCAAGCCGCCCTATATGGCGTCTGTGATCCCGGCGGGTGCCTGCAAGCAAAAGGGGAAGCTCAGCGGCTTTTACCGCTTGTCGGATAAAACCGATCCGGCATCGGCGTGGCAGAATTATACCGTGCCGTTGCTGTTGGCCGCCACCACGGTCCTGGCGGGCGTTGTGGCAATCTCCGGGGAGTGCATGGAGCGCTTTTTGTGGATCTGGTCTGCTATGCTCTGTGCGACGGTACCGCTGGCCCTGCCTCTGCAATCCGCCCTGGTCTTGTCCCGCCTACAGCACCGTTTGTCCCGCAGTGGCAGCGCTGTGGCGGGTTATGCCGGTGTGAAGGCGCTGAATCGCTGCCGTCGTCTGGTCTTGACGGAGGCGGATCTGTTCCCGCCGGGGACAGTGGAGTTCAACGGTTATAAGGTGTTCGGCGAGGAACGCCGTAAAATGCTGTCTTATGCGGCCACCATGACCGGCGCAGCACACAGCCAGCTCTACGATCTCTTTGCCCAGCAACTTGCCGCCGAGGGCGGTTTCCGTACAAAGGCGGAGGATCTGCAATTCCATGAGGAGGGCGGTATTTCCGCCACGATCCGCGGCGAAACAGTGATGATGGGCAGTCTGTATTTTATGAAAAAGCAGCACGTCGCCCTGCCCCATGATCTGAAGCTGCAAACCGGCGTATTTCTGGCGGTGGACGGTGTATTGGGTGCCATTTTTGTCATCAAGTACCAGCCCTCCCGCAACGTGGAGTGGGCGCTGCAGGCGCTGAGGCGCGCCCATATGCCGCCGGTGCTGGCGGTACGCAGCGGTAATGTGACGCCGGGACTTTTGAAACGGAAGTTCCGGGTGGACTGCAAACCCATCTACCCCGATGTGACCACCCGTCTGGCATTGAGCGACGCCATCGAGCAGGTCGGTGAGGAACCCTATGCACTGCTTTACCGCGAGGGACTGATGCCCTTGACGGAGACAGTGATCGGGGCAAAGCGCGCAGTTCGGGCCGTGAGGATCTCCATGATCCTGAGCTATCTGGGCGGTGCGGCAGGGCTGCTGTTGACCTATTACCTGACCTCTGTGGCCAGCTACGGGACGCTGACGCCGCTGTATATGCTGGCCTACGGGGTGCTGTGGCTGCTGCCCACATTGCTCCTCAGCGGCTCGGTGAAACATTTTTGATTCACAGACAGGGGAGGATTTTTGCCCCTGTCTGTTTTTTTCCGCAAAAAATGCAGGTTTTTTAAAATTTGCTGTTGTCAGATATGAAAAAGTAAGATATAATCGTAGCGTTGAGCATTTGCGCGAGAAGACATCGCGCTTATCAAACGAAGGGAGAAACTCATTATGACCGCTAATGACATTCGCAACATTGCCCTGCTGGGTCACGGTGGCTCCGGTAAGACTTCCCTGGCTGAACAGATGCTGTTCATGACCAAGGGCGCTGACCGTCTGGGCAAGACCGCCGACGGCAACACCACCTGCGACTATGATGCAGAAGAAATCAAGCGCCAGATCTCCATTTCTCTGGCTTTCGCACCCGTTACTTACAAGGGCGTGAAAATCAACCTGATGGACGCCCCCGGCAACTTTGACTTCGCCGGTGAGGCCGTGTCCGCCATCGCCGCTGCCGAGTGCGCCGTGATTGTCGGCGCTGCCAAGGACGGCCTGAGCGTTGGTATGGAGCGCACCTGGAAGATGTTGGGCAAGAAACCCCGCATGATCTTTATTAATCGCGTGGAAGAAGCCAACGCCGACTACGCTTCCGCGCTGGAAGCCATTAAGACCAAGTTCGGCACCGCCATTGCCCCCATCGTTGTCCCCGTGGTGGATGGCAACAAGGCTGTGACCGCCGTTGTGGATCTGCTGCACAACAAGGCCTATAACGCCAAGGGCGAGTGCCCCATCCCCGCCGAGGTGGCTGACGAAGTGGAAGCCGCCCGTGCCGAGCTGATGGAAGCCGCCGCCGGCGCTGACGAGGAGCTGATGGAAAAGTTCTTCGATACCATGGAGCTGTCCGCTGCCGATATGGCCAAGGGCCTGAAGATCGGTGTGCGTGACGGCAGCGTCTGCCCTGTGCTGTGCGGCTCCGCCGTTACCGGTATGGCAGTGGATATGCTGATGCAGACCATCGTGGACCTGTGCCCCGTGGCCACCGATATGCCCGCTGTTCTTGCCAAGGATGAGAAGGACGGCGACGTGGAGGTCGCTTACGATCCCAACGGTGCTACCGCCGCTCTGGTGTTTAAGACCATCTCCGACCAGTACGGCAAGTACTCCATGATCAAGGTCGTCCGCGGTAAGGTCACCAGCGATATGGCGCTGTACAATCCCACCACCGGCAACACCGAGAAGCTGGGTCGCCTTTATACCATGAAGGGCAAGAAAGGCGAGGAGATCAAGGAGATCTGCTGCGGCGACATCGGTGCTATCGGCAAGATGGATAAGGTCAAGACCGGCGATACCATGTGCGATCCTAAGAACGCCGTGGTCTTTGCCCCCATGCAGTATGCTGCTCCCTGCTATGAGCGCGCCATCTCTCCCAAGGTCAAGCAGGAAGTGGAGAAGATGGGTACCGGTCTGAACAAACTGAACGAAGAAGATCCTACTTTCCATGTTACCAACAACGCCGAGACCCACCAGACCGTGATCTCCGGCGCCGGCGATATCCAGATCGACGTACTGTGCGCCAAGCTGAAGTCCCGCTTCGGCGTGGAGACTGAGCTCAGCGAGCCCCGGGTTCCCTACCGTGAGAAGATCCGCAGCAAGGTGGAAAAGCGCGGCCGCTATAAGAAGCAGACCGGCGGCAGCGGCCAGTTCGGCGATGTCGTTATCACCTTTGAGCCCCAGACCGAGCAGGAGGACATGATCTTCGAGGAGGCCGTGTTCGGCGGCTCCGTGCCCAAGAACTACTTCCCCGCCGTGGAAAAGGGCCTGCGCAAGTGCTGCCTGACCGGCGTGCTGGCAGGCTATCCCGTGGTGTTCCTGAAGGCGACGCTGACCGACGGTTCTTACCACCCCGTGGACTCCTCCGATATCGCCTTCCAGCTGGCAGCAGGTCTTGCGTTTAAGGATGCTCTGCCCGAGGCCAAGCCCGTGCTGATGGAGCCCATCGGCGAGCTGAAGGTCACCGTGCCCGATAACTTCGTGGGTGATGTGATGGGCGATTTGAACAAGCGCCGCGGCCGCGTGATGGGCATGAACCCCACCGGTGACGGCGAGACCGTTCTGGAGGCCGAGGTTCCCATGGCTGAGATGACCTCCTACGCCATCGACCTGCGCTCCATGACCCAGTCCCGCGGTGTGTTCACCTTTAACTTCGTGCGCTACGAGGATTGCCCCGCCGCCGCACAGGAGAAGGCCATTGCCGCCG
>R20__coassemble_141_pt1 | contig 55791 bp, 57 predicted proteins | sample R20__metabat2_high_PE_008 | metagenome-assembled genome bin R20 | reverse complement strand
AAAAAGACAGGCTTCAGCAAAATTTAACCTCATTTTGCATTTTGCATTCTGCATTTTGCATTTAATAGACGCCGGCTTCCTGTACGCCGTGGAGAACGCGAAGGGCGCCTTCTGCCAGAGAGCGCATCTCCTCTTCGCCGGGCAGGCGGACGATAGGCGCCAGCTTGCCCACGTAAGCGGTGATATCGTTGCAGAACTTCTCATCATAGGCCATGCCGGCGGTATAGACGATGGCATCCACATCGAAGTGCAGCACGGCGGCCATGGCGCCGATGTCCTTGCTGAGCTGGTAAACCAGAGCGTTATAGGCCTCCACGAACTTGGGGTCGCCCTCTTCCACCTTGGCACAGATGACGCGGAAATCGGTGGTGCCCACATAGGAGAGCATACCGCTGCGGCTGCCCAACGCCTTTTTCACCTCGGCCTTGGTCTTGCCGGAATAGCAGAAATCGATGAGCTGGTTCACCGGCAGGCTGCCGCCGCGGTCCAGACCCATGGAGCCCTCATCCTTGACGTTGAACACGTCCACCACGCGGCCGTGGTCATGGGCGGCTACGCTGACGCCGCCGCCCAGGTGGCAGACGATGAGCTTGACGTCCTCGTACTTCTTGCCCAGCTTCTCGGCAGCCTTGCGGCCGGTGGCTTTCTGGTTCAGGGCGTGGAACAGGCTCAGGCGGCGGAAAGCGGCGTTGCCGCTGTAATGGGCCACCTCGGTCATCTCGTCCACGCAGACAGGGTCCACGAAGAAGGCAGGAATGCCCACCATGTCACCGATCTTCTTGGCGAGGTAGGCGCCCAGGTTGGAGGGATGCTCGCCGTAAGGGGCATTCTCCACGTCCGCCATCACCTTGTCGTTGACGGCGTAGGTGCCGCTGGGGATGGCGCGGTACAGACCGCCCCGACCGCAGACGGCGTCAAAATCCTTGAGCTGGAAACCCGCCTCGGCAACGGCGTCGAGAATGGTCTTCTTGCGAAAATCCGCCTGGTCGATGACCCGGTCAAAGGGCTCCAGGTCCTGGGCGGAGTGGTCGATACCCAGCTTGAAAAGCTGCTGATCTTCCTCAAAAACAGCGATCTTGGTGCTGGTGGCACCGGGATTGATAACAAGTACTTTCATAGGCGTTCCCTTTCTGTTGAGAATTTCACCGAATTACTTAATGAACTATCCTATATTAAATCATTATGCACCTCGTTTGTCAATGATGATTTCGCCCTTTTCCGACCTTTCGGCGAAAGGCACAAAAAAAGCGGCGTCTGGCTGATCAATGTGCCAAACGCCGAAAATTTACAGAGTATTCAGACCCCGGAGATAGACCTCACCCAACGCTCTGCCCCGGACCGCGATATCAAAATCGCTCTCGTAGATACGCCACTCTAAAAGCATTCCCCGATGGATAGTGACAAGCTGCTCCACCACTGCTTCCGTATCGTACACAGAGCCGATACTGCCCTCGTGCTTGCACAGCTCCACCAGTTCCCTGAGCAGGCGGTAATACACACGGTGCTCGCCCAGCTTCAAAACCCCCTGCTCCGGATATTTCATGGCATGGATAAAGCTCTTATAGACCACCGGGTCCGCCACGCTGATGGTAAGAGACCTGCCGATAAAATCCAGCAGTTTCTCCCGGGCGGTACGGGTCTCATCGCCCAGATACATAGGCTCCAGCTCCGAATAGGCGGCATCCACATGGTCGGTGACCTGAATCGCCAGCTCGTCCTTGCTCTTAAAATAGTGGTAGATGTTGCCCACGGAGCAGCCCGCTGCCTGGGCGATCTCCTCCACGGAGACGTTCTCAAACCCCTCCCGATCAAACAGGTCCAGCGCTGTGCTTTGGATACGGCTTCGCATCTCCAGCGCCTGCAATTTCCGTTGTGTCAGTTTTTCCGCCATGTTGTTCCTCGCATATAGTTTCTTGTTAAGACACTATAACGAGTTGAAGCGCAAAAGTCAAGGCTTAATACTGCCCAAAATCTGCCCGATAGGACCGTCAATCGTCAGGTCGGCGCCGATTGTGTTCTTCGTTTCGCCCTTGTTGATGACCACCAGTTTATGGCCCCGGTAGTAACGCACCAGGCCCGCCGCCGGATACACCGCCAGGGATGTGCCGCCGATGATCAGCATATCCGCCTTTGCGATGTAGTTCACCGCCTTTTCAATGGTATCTCCGTCCAACCCTTCCTCGTACAGCACCACGTCCGGCTTGATATCGCCGCCGCAGGTGCATTTTGGGACGCCGGTGCTGTTTACCACCGCGTCTACGCCGTAGAATTTACCGCACTTTTCGCAGGTGTTCCGCAAGACGCTGCCGTGGAGCTCCAGCACCTCCCGGCTGCCGGCCTTCTGGTGCAGGCCGTCGATGTTCTGGGTAATGATGGCTTTTAGCTTGCCCTGACGCTCCCATTCCGCCAGCTTCAGGTGAGCAGCGTTGGGCTGAGCATCCAATGCCAGCATTTTGGCGCGGTAGAAATCAAAAAACTCCGCCTTATGCTCTACGTAGAAGGTATGGCTCAGCATATACTCCGGCGGGTAGGCGAACTTCTGGTGATACAGGCCGTCTACACTGCGGAAGTCGGGGATGCCGCTCTCGGTAGAGACACCGGCACCGCCGAAGAACACGATATTATCCGAGGAGGCTGCCAGCTCCCGGAGCTGCTCGATTTTTTCGCTCATAAAACACCTCAAATCTTTACGTAGGGGACCTCCACTTTCACCACTGCGAAGTAGGTATTTCCCGGCATGCCCCGTACCAGTTCCTTGATGCGCTTGGCCACCTCTTCGTGCTTCAGCTCTGTATCGTAGGGCACCACGGCGTCAAAGATCAGGTTGGTGTGGGTAGGGCCGGGGACGCAGCGGAAGTCGTGGATGGTGATGCGCGGGTCGATGGTCCTCACCAGTGCTGCCACCTGATTGCGCAGTTCGCCGGTCGCGCCGTCGTCATTGGTAACGATGGGGTCCATGTGGATGGTGGCGGTACAGCCCAGTTGCTTGGCCAGATCCACTTCCGCCGTGTCGATAACGTCGTGGAGCTCCAGAATATCCTCATGGGCGGGGACCTCGGCGTGGAGGGTGATCATCACCCGGCCCGGGCCGTAGTCGTGGACCACTAAATCATGGATGCCGCAGATGGGGGCGTGGGACATAACAATCCGCTCGATGTCCTTGACGAAGTCCTCCTCGGGGGCCTGACCCAACAGGGGATCCAGAGTCTCCTTACCCGCCTTGATACCGGCGATCAAAATCAAAATCGCCACGATCATGCCCACATAGCCGTCAATCTGCAGGTTGGTGAATTTTGCTACCAGCATGGCGGCGAGAACCGCAGCGGTGGAGATGGCATCACTGCGGCTGTCGGCGGCAGTAGCCAGCATGGCGGCAGAGTGGATCTTCTTTCCCACGGCGCTGTTATAAAAGCTCATGTACAGCTTCACAGCAACGGAGACCGCCAGAATAACGATGGCAAGAATACTGAAATCCACCGCCTCGGGGTGCAGGATCTTGTCGAAGCTGCTCTTGCCCAGCTCCACGCCCATCAGCAGGATCAGCGCCGCCACCACCAGGCCGGACACGTATTCCATGCGTCCGTGGCCGAAGGGGTGGTCCGGGTCCGGCTTCTTACCCGCCAGACGGAAGCCCAGCAGGGTGATGACGGAGGAGCCGGCGTCGGACAGATTGTTGAAAGCGTCGGCGGTGACAGCAATGGAGCCGGAGATGACGCCGGCAAAGAATTTACCCGCAAATAAAAGCAGGTTCAGGGCAATGCCAACAAGGCCGCACAGGGAGCCGTAGGCACGGCGCACCGCAGGGTCCGTCACATTGTCACGGTCACGGATAAACCATTTGGAGAGTAAAGCAATCATTTTTTCAGTACCTCTTTCTTGGGATAGAACCACCGTTTGGTGAACAAATAGCAGATGGGGATGAGATAGAGCAGCGCCGCATACAAGGTGGCGTTGGCCGATGCGCCCAGCATGGCCAGAGGGATGCTGTTGGCGATGCTCCAGGGGATCAGGGCGGCGGTGACGATACCGCTGTTCTCACCACATCGAAGGAGCTGCCAAGGGCGTAAAACAGCAGATAGGTCAGCAAAAACACCATTACCGCCAGAAATGCGGCAAGGCACAACGCGGTACTCATAGGGCCTCCCTAATGGTCAGCTTCATCTGGCAGCATAGTTTATCCAAGTCCTCGTCAGTGGCGGCGGGAAGCCGCAGTCTGCCGCCGCAGGACTTGCACACCAGATCTACCGCGCTGTGCTGAACCTGTATGGCATACTCCTTGGAGCCGCAGGTGCAGGAGATGCCGCCCCGGGCGGCAATATCCTTCAGCTCAGACAGCACCTCGTACATGATGACGTTATCGGTAAAGGACGCATCGTCGCCGCTCTTTTCCTTTTCCGCGCGGATCGCCAGCTCTTCCATCTGGGCGCGGACCTCGCTCTCCTGTCCCACGTAACAGCAGAGCTGTCTCGTTTCGGGACAGGCAAGGCCGATACCGCGGCCGCTCATGACTGCATCTGTGCCGACCTCCGCCTGGTGGGTCTTGCCACACAGGCCGCAGGGTACCCAGAGGCGGAATTTACTGCCGTCAGTCTGGATCTCCAGCCCCTCCGCGCCGCAGTCACACTCAATGCGGACCGCCGCTGCGGACAGGGAAAATCTGCTGCGGCTGCCCAGCACCGCCTTACCGCATTTGGGACAGAGATAGCCGAAGCTGCGCATCTCCTCCATGGGATCACGCTCCTTTTTTTGAAGATGGTTTACCAGCAAAATTATACTACGCTTTCTGCTGCATTTCTACCCCTTTATCAGGAAAATCATCTTGCATAATCGGTTGTTTCCGATATAATGAAAGCACAATGACAAAAGGGGGGCTGTTTCAGTTTGAAAAAGACGTTTCTCTACGCTCTGCGGCAGAGCTTTCCCATCTTCATCAGCTTTGTCCCTGTGGGACTGGCCTACGGCGTTCTGATGCAGAATGCCGGCTACAATGTGCTGTGGGTGGGACTTACCAGTCTGCTGGTGGACGCAGGCTCCCTGCAATTCCTGATGGTCTCCTTCCTTACCGGCGAACTGCCGCTGCTCACCGTGGCGGTGATGGCGCTGCTCATCAACAGCCGCCACATCTTCTACGGTCTACCCTTTATCGAGAAATTCCGCACCTTCGGCCCTTGGCGGCATTTCCTCACCTACTACCTCTCCGACGAGACCTTCTCCCTCCACTGCGCCCGGCAGGGCCACGAGGCGGAGGAGGGCATCAACGAAAAATGGGCGTATATCTTCACCACCATACAGATTGTGGGCTACTGGCTGGTACTGAGTATGCTGGGCACATGGATCGGCGGCCTGATCACCGTGGATATGACGGGTGTAGACTTTGCCATGACCGCCCTTTTCACGGTCATTCTGGTGGATCAGCTCCGCAGCGCCGCCAACCGACTGCCCGCCGTGGCAGCATTTGTCTCCGCCGTGGTCTGTCTCACCCTCATCGGTGCGGGCAACTTCATTCTGCCGTCTCTTGCCATCACCGTTGCCGCGCTGATCCTGTTGCGCGGTTTCATCGAGCCGAAAAAGGAGGTGGCATCATGACCGTTGATGTGACCCGTTCTCTCGTGATCATTGCCATCTGCGCCGGCTGTACGGTGCTGGAGCGGGCTCTGCCGTTTTTAATATTCCGCGGCCGCAAGGTGCCCGAAATTATCAGCTATTTGGGCCGGGTGTTGCCCATGGCCATTATGGCCACGCTGGTAATCTTCTGTATCAAGGATATCAACTTTACTGCGGCGATAGGCTGGGCACCGTACCTGATCGGCATTGGCTTCACCGCGGCACTGCACTGGTTTTTCAAAAACGCACTGGTCTCCATTGCCGGCGGTACCATCTGCTATATGTTATTGGTGCAGTTTGTTTTTGCATGAAAAAATCACCTCTTGGGAATGCTATCCCAAGAGGTGATTTTTTTGCGTACTATTCCATTAAAGCAGCCCGCACACATTATTTCCTACGCGGCTGTGGGCGGCAAGCAGGAGGGCGAGGGGCCTCTCGGTCCGCGCTTTGACGAGATCGACCCCGACTCTTTCTGCGGCAGGCAGACCTGGGAGCAGGCGGAGTCGGAATTGCAGAGCCGGGCGCTGCGCCACGCTTTGCAAAAGTGCGATTTACAGAGCAGCAATTTGGATCTGGCGCTGGGCGGCGACCTGATGAATCAGTGCATCGGCACCACCTTTGCCCTGCGGGACGAGGGCATCCCCTTTTATGGCATCTACGGGGCCTGCTCCACCATGGGAGAGGGGTTGAGCCTTGCTGCAATGCTGCTGTCGAATGGGCAGTTCGACAGGGCGGCGGTGATGACCTCCTCCCACTTCTGCACCGCGGAGCGTCAGTACCGCAATCCTTTGCCCTACGGCTCCCAGCGCACCCCCACCGCCCAATGGACGGCTACCGCCTCCGGCTGCTGCATTCTCGGCACCCAGGGCGAAGCCACCTGCATTACCCACGTCTGCCCCGGGCGGATTCAGGACTTTGGCATTATCGACGTGAACAATATGGGCGGGGCTATGGCACCCGCCGCCATTGACACCCTCAGTACCGTTTTTACCGATACTCATACCACGCCGGAGGACTACGACATGATCTTTACCGGCGATCTGGGGGAGCTGGGGCATGACATTGTGGTGGATCTCATGGGGCGGCAGGGCTATGACCTGCGGCGCAACTATCACGACTGCGGTCTTCTGCTGTACGACCGCAAGGGACAGGATATGCACGCCGGCGGCTCCGGTGCAGGCTGTTCGGCATCGGTGCTGTGCAGCTGGATCTTACCGCAGATGAAAAACGGCGTGTGGAAGCGGGTCCTCTTTGCACCCACAGGAGCACTGCTCTCCCCCACGTCCAGCTTTCAAGGCGAGAGCATCCCTTGTATCTGCCATGCCGTAATTTTGGAAGAGGTGAACCCATGAGTGACTTTTTAACCTATTTATACTGCTTTCTCTGCGGCGGCATCCTGTGCGCCATCGGACAACTTCTCATCGACCTGACTCAGCTGACCCCTGCCCGTATTCTGACGGGTTATGTGGTGGCGGGGGTAATCTTGCAGGCGGTCAATCTCTATCAGCCCCTTGTGGACTGGGCGGCCTGCGGTGCTACCGTTCCCCTGACCGGCTTCGGCTACTCCCTGGCCAAAGGGGTGGAAAAGGCCGTGGCGGAAAAAGGGGTCATTGGCATTTTTACCGGCGGGCTCACCTCCACCGCAGGCGGTATTGCGGCGGCGGTGATCTTCGGATTGATCGCGGCGGCACTGGTCAAGCCCAAGGAAAAGCGCTGAAATCTTGACTTTTCCGTCGGCTTGCGATAAGCTGAACAGCAGAAAATGCAGAGAGGAGGGGCTAATCGTGCAGGAGAAATTTGCCGTGACCGGTATGACCTGCGCCGCGTGCAGCGCCCACGTGGAAAAAGCCGTGGGAAAGCTTACCGGCGCAAAAAGCTGCGGCGTCAATCTGATGCTGGGCAGCATGGTGGTGGACTATGACGAGACCATTCTCTCTCCCCAAGCCATTATCGCCGCCGTGGCGGACGCCGGTTATGGTGCCAGACAGGCAAGTGAAGCGGGGCGCAGTATGCAAACGGCACAGGAGCAGGAACTGCACCGCATGGGCAGGCGGCTCTTGTGGTCTGTGGTGTGTCTGGTTCCCCTATTCTATCTTGGAATGGGGCAGATGATCGGCTTGCCCCTCCCTTCCCCGCTGGCGGCAAACTTCAAGCTGCTTTCCCTGTTGCAGCTGGCATTCTGCGTTCCCATTCTGCTGCTGAACCGAAACTACTTTACGGTGGGCTTTTCCCGGTTGTTCAAGGGGAGTCCCAATATGGACTCGCTGGTGGCGCTGGGCGCCGCAGCGGGATTGATTTACAGCTTCCTTGAACTGTATTTTCTCTTTACAGGCCGCATCAATGGTATGCCGGCTCTCTATTTTGAGTCGGCTGGCATGATTTTGGCGCTGGTCACGGTGGGCAAATACCTGGAGCAGCGCAGTCGGAGCAAAACCACCGACGCCATCTCCTCCCTTCTGGCCCTCGCACCCGACAGTGCCGTGGTACGGCGGGGAGAGCGGGAGGTCACCGTTCCGGTAGAGGACGTACAGGTGGGGGACACCGTGATCCTGCGCTCCGGCGCCAAGGTTCCGGTGGACGGCGTCGTATGCAGCGGCAGCGCCGCCGTGGACGAGTCTGCCCTTACCGGGGAGAGTCTGCCGGTGGAAAAAACCGTAGGCGACAGCGTCAACTCTGCCACTGTGGTACAGAGTGGCTATCTGGAAATGAAGGCAAAGCGGGTGGGCAGTGATACCACCCTGTCCCAAATCGTGAAGCTGATGGAGGGGGCGGCGTCTTCCAAGGCGCCTATCTCTCGGCTGGCGGATAAGATCGCAGAGGTGTTCGTACCCATAGTTATCGGCGTTGCCCTTTTGGCGGCGCTTCTGTGGGCATTCATCGGCGGGGAGACCGTCCGCTTCTGCCTGTCCGTGGGCATCGCGGTGCTGGTCATCTCCTGCCCCTGCGCCCTGGGACTTGCCACCCCCGTAGCCATCATGGTGGGTACAGGGAAAGCCGCCGAGCAGGGGATTCTCATCAAGTCCGCGGAGGCGTTGGAGCTTTTAGACAAGACGGACACGGTAGTACTGGACAAGACCGGCACCGTCACCGAGGGGAGGCCCCGGGTGGTGGGCATTTCCTGCGCGGGTGACGTCACGGCGGAGGAGCTTCTCTGCGTAGCGGCATCGGCAGAACGTCCCAGCGAACACCCGCTGAGCCTTGCCGTGGTGCAGGAGGCGGAAAACCGCAGCATTCCCCTTTGCACCGTCACCTCCTTTTCTGTCATCCCCGGCGGCGGTGTCAGCGCCGTGCTGGACGGCAAGATCATATCCGGCGGCAACGCACGATTGATGGAGAAACGGGGCGTGGATATCACAGCTCTGGATCGTGCCGCCAGCGAAGCGGCAGCAGTCGGGCAGACGCCCCTCTATTTTGCCGAGGGCGATACGCTTTTGGGCATGATCGCTGTGGCGGACACGGTGAAACCCGACAGTGCCGACGCCATTCGCGCCCTGCAGAGCGCCGGACGGCGGGTGGTACTGCTGACCGGTGACAATGAACGCACCGCAAAGGCCATTGCCGCCCAGGTTGGCGTGGACCAGGTGGTCGCGCAGGTATTGCCCCAGGACAAGGCGCAGGTCATTGAGGGCTTGCAGCAGCAGGGACACCTGGTCGCCATGGTAGGCGATGGGGTCAACGATGCCCCGGCACTGGTGCGCGCCGACGTGGGACTTGCCATCGGAGCGGGCACGGATATTGCCATAGAGTCGGCGGACGTGGTGCTGATGCAAAGCCGCCTTTCCGACGTGGTAGCGGCAGCGGAACTGAGCCGCTCCGTGCTGCGGAATATCCGGCAGAACCTGTTCTGGGCCTTTTTCTACAACGCCATCGGCATTCCCATTGCCGCCGGTGCGCTGTATCCGGCATTCGGCTTTTTGCTCAGCCCCATGCTGGGGGCGGCGTGTATGTCCCTGAGCAGCTTTTGCGTGGTGTCCAACGCCCTGCGGCTGCGGACACGGAAACCAAAAAAACGCAATGGAGTTAACATAAAAACTTTCAAGGAGGACAAGGCCATGATAAAGACGATTTCCATTGAGGGTATGATGTGTATGCACTGCGCTTCGCGGGTGGAAAAAGCGCTAAACGATCTGCCTGACGTGACTGCTACGGTGGATCTGGATGGCAAGCTGGCCACGGTGATCGGTGATGTCAGCGACGATACACTGCAGAAAACCGTGGCAGATGCGGGGTACAAGGTAGTTGACATAAATTATTAAAATAGCGTCCACCCTGCCGGGTGGGCGCTATTTTTTGGCTCTATGTCAATAGTTGGGGTAGCGCAAAACAAGACCTAATAAGAGGGAGTATCCGGCTTGCCGGATGCTCCCTCTTATTAGATGCAAGCGGCACAGTGCAGGATACGGCTGCGGAAGCGGTCAAAGCTGCGGGCAGCAAAACAGACACGCTTCAAAACCTTTTGTTTTGTTATTACAGTCTTCGGTGAAGCCGTTGGTGTAGCCACAGTCGAACGAAGCAAGGATTTCATCAGACCAGTTATGTACAGCCTTCGTGCAGTCCTTGAATTCGGACAGACCGGCTAATTCAGCAAGATACACCCAGTCTGCAAGCAGCTCCCGACCGGTGTCTGAGTTCGGTGCGTGCATTAGCCCACACAGCCTGACGAACAACATGGTAACGGCCGGCAACGATGATTGCCTTGGGAAAGCAGAGCTTTACGACATTCCGAAACAGATTGCTCATATCCATGACGACATATTTAACTTTCAGGCGCTCTTTTCGGGGGAATTTCATAAAATACTGTATCAAATCTGTGCTTTTTCGGCTTGGAAGTATATCCAATACTATTTTGTTCTTTTTTTGTTCCTTATCGGCACCTGAGGCCCTCACAATTTGAATAACACATCTTTGCACGGAAAAACTTACGTCATATACCGTTTTTATTTTCTTTCAAAGGGCTTCCTAAAAATAGCGAGCCGGAAGCTACTATAAAGGCAAACTAAAATTCAAGAAACTTGTATGCAGGGACATCTAATGCTTGTGCAATCCGTAAAAGTGTCGTCAGAGAAATCGGCTTATACATTCCCGCTGCTTCAATCTGCCCGATATAGGACGTTGCCACATCTAATTTCTCTGCAAGTTTCTCTTGCGTCAGACCTTGCAGCTTCCGATAATAGGCGATCTTCAACCCGATTTTTTTGTACTCCAGTTCAAATTCATACTTCATAGCGACACCCCACTCCTTTCATTTTAGAAAAAAGGAAAGTGTATTAGTATTCTAAAAAAGTATTGCAATTATAACTATTATAGTTTATAATTATAATAGTTATAAAATTCACAAAATATATTACGATTGGATACATTGTACCTTACGGGCAGCAACGGAATAGAAAACACAGAGATCATCCGAGCAAGCAGAAAAGACGGCCTCTTTTCTTTGCCAGTTTGCACAGATAGAATGCGGGGTGCAGCAGATTGAGTCAAAGCTTATATGACTATTGTATTGAAAACGCGCGAAAAGACTTATTGGGGCAGTGGGATAAAAAAGCCAATCTGCCTCTTACGCCGAAAACTGTTACAAGCGGTTCATCAAGGCGTATCCATTGGCTATGCGAAAAAGGCCACGCATTTGTTTCAACTCCTTGCGCCCGTATCGCGCGGAATACCAGCTGTCCAGTATGTGCAGGTAAGAGGATCATCACCGGATATAACGATTTAAAAACATTGTATCCCGAATTGGTAGACGAGTGGAACAACGAAAAGAACGGTTCATTGAAAGTGGACGAGATTTCGCCATACACTCATCGCAAGGCGTGGTGGAAATGCAAAAAATGCGGATATGAATGGTGTACCGCGGTGAACAACCGCGCGAAACCGCGTGCCACCGGATGTCCGGTTTGTGCAGGAAGAACTGTAGTCTCGGGTATTAATGATCTTGCAACCCGATTTCCGGAGATAGCAGGGCGATGGCACCCCACAAAAAACGGCGACCTGAAACCGAGTATGGTCACCTATGGCTCCAGAAAAAAAGTGTGGTGGAAATGCGAAAAAGGTCACGAATACCATGCAGTCATTTCTTCTCAGCCGCGAAGCGGATGTCCTGTCTGTGCAGGAAAAAAAGTCCTTTCAGAATTCAACGACTTTGCCAGCCATTATTCTGAGCTTATCACGGAGTGGAATTGTGAGCGAAACGGCGGTCTGAAGCCGGATGAAGTAACGGTTTCCTGCAATAAAATTGTTTGGTGGAGATGCGATAAAGGACATGAATGGCAGGCTACTGTCTCGTCAAGAAGCAGGGGTAGCGGATGTCCATATTGCACAAACAGACTCGTACTGAAAGGTTTCAATGATCTGGAAAGCCAATGCCCGGAACTTGTAAAGGAATGGAACTATGAACGAAACGGTGACTTAAAGCCGAACATGGTTACCCGCGGGTCTTGCAAAAAAGTCTGGTGGAGATGCGATAAAGGGCACGAATGGCAGGCAAAAGTCTATTCACGCACACAGCCGAGGAAATGCGGATGCCGTGAATGCTATCATGACTTTGTGCGCACCGGAAAAACACGAAAAAAGAGAATTATTCGATGCTGAAATAACGGGGGTGGTTTTTTGATAATAACAGCATGCTATCCGGCGATCGCCACAAGAGATGCCGAGAGAGTTGTTGCGGAATTAAGGGAACTGGGATTTTCCGTGTTATTTCAGCGCAGGAATATGCTTGAGGCAAATAAGAACGTGTATGTCATGCGGCATCCGAGCGGTATGCGATCTGATGTGGTCAGCACCGACCTGGTATTTACAGATACTCATGTTTCTCATATGGAAATACAAGACTTTGAAGAAGGGCTCAACACATACAGAAAAAACGGATACACCATAGTAAAAGGACCACTGATGGAACATGACAACAAAGCGGTCTTAATAAAATCCAGTGAAGGAGTTATGGTTCTGCTCGTTCAGCATATTTGTATGTGAAATTGAAACGGGCTGGTTGCATCTATTTTATGCTTTTTTATCTATGGGAAGATTTAAAAAGGCCCCTCGGATCAAAAACGGTTGTCGTGCTTTTGCACGGCAACCGTTTTATTGAATTCCACTTGTATCTTTCCACCACTTTTGCTACAATATTCCACAGAATACTTTTTGATTTGGGAGGTTGCTATGAAGCATCTCAATCGCTGGGGCTACGCCATTGTCGGCGTTGTGGTCCTGCTGTTTGCGGGACTGGTCTATGCCTGGAGCGTCCTTTCCACCCCTATCGCCGCAGAGTTTCCGGCGTGGACAAAGGCGCAGCTTTCCCTGACCTTTACGCTGGTAATGATCTTCTTCTGCATCGGCTCCCTGCTGTGCGGACTGCTGGTGGGCAAGCTGCCCGCCAAGGCCACCGTGTGGGGCAGCGCCGTGCTGTTTCTCGTCGGCTTCCTGCTGGCAAGCCGCGCCCGGAGCCTTTTCATGCTCTATATCAGCTTCGGACTGATGTGCGGTCTCGGCTCCGGCCTCAGCTATAATGCCGTTATGAGTACCATGGTGCGCCGCTTCCCCGACAAGCCGGGTCTGATTTCCGGTATCTTGCTGATGGGCTTCGGCGGCGGCAGCTTCCTCATCGGCAAGCTGTATCAGGCGTGGACTCCCACCGACATCGGCGGCTGGCGTCAGAGCTTTGTGGTGATGGGAATCATTATTGCGGCGGTGCTTGTGGTCTGTTCCTTCTTCTTCGTCGCACCGGAGGAGACCGCAAAGGCATCCGGCAGCGCCAACGCACCGGCAGCGGTGGAATCCACCCCCGGCAAGACGTTAAAGACCCCCACTTTCTGGGTCTACTATGTGTGGGCCATTGTCACCAGCGCCGCCGGTCTGGCGCTGATCTCTCAGGCCAGCGGCGTGACGCTGGAGGCAAACCCCGCCGTCGCGGCAGGCAGCGTTGCCACCATCGTGGGGCTGATCTCCATTTTCAACGCCGTGGGGCGGGTCCTGTTCGGCGGGATCTACGACCGCTTCGGCCGCAGGCTCTCCATGCAGGGCGTCAACGCTCTCTTTATTCTGACGGCGCTGATTTTAATGGTGGCTCTATCCCAAAAGAGTGTGCTGCTGGTTATTATCGGCTTCATCGTAGGCGGTCTGGCCTACTCCGGCGTCACTCCCACCAACTCCGCCTTTGTGCGGGCCTATTTCGGTCCCCGGTACTATCCCATCAATCTGCCCCTGGTCAACTCCAATCTGATCATCGCCAGCTTTGGCAGCACCGTGTCCGGCGCGCTCTTTGATCGGAGCGGCTCCTATAACGCCACGTTCTTCCTCATTATCGGCCTGGCGGTGGTGGGAATCGCCTGTTCTCTGGTGATCTCCGTTTTGGACCGCCGGGCAGGAAAGCAGCGGGTCCGATAACACATGACTTTCAACAAAAAACCGTCCGGATTTTCCGGACGGTTTTTTATGCTTATTTCTTATACGGTACGTGCCAGATGGTATCGGCATAGTTGGCGATGGAGCGATCCGCCGCAAAAATACCGCTGCGCGCCACGTTGATGAGGCTCCTGCGGTTCCAGCCCTCCCGATCGGCATAGGTCTCCACCATGCGGCGCTCCGCCAGAATATAGTCGGGCAAGTCGGCCAGCAGCATATACTGGTCGGGAATGCAGCTGCCGCCGAACACCAGTCGCTGCCACAGGTCCTCGTAGCTGACGCCGTCTCGGAATCCATATTTCAGCTGGTCCACCACACGGCGCAGCATAGGATCCCGCTCGTAGAGCAGGTGGGGATCGTAACTCAGACGCAGACGGGCCACCTCATCGGCGTGTAGACCGAACAGAAACATATTTTCGTCGCCCAGCACATCGTGCATCTCCACGTTGGCGCCGTCCAGTGTGCCCACCGTCAAGGCGCCGTTCATCATGAACTTCATGTTGCCGGTCCCGCTGGCCTCCTTGCCGGCGGTGGAGATCTGCTGGCTCACCTCGCTGGCGGGCATCAGCATCTCCGCCATAGACACCCGGTAGTTCTCCAAAAAGACGACCTGCAATTTGTCCTTGCAGATGGGGTCGTTGTTGATCTGATCGGCCAGAGAGTTAATGAGCTGGATGATTCGCTTTGCCACGGCATAGCCCGGGGCGGCCTTGGCGCCAAACAGGAAGGTGTGGGGCATCATCTCTCTATCAGGGTCATCCTGCAACTGCTGGTAGAGATAGATGATGTGCAGCACGTTCAGGAGTTGGCGCTTGTACTCGTGCAGGCGCTTGACCTGCACGTCAAAGATGCCGTCGGTATTCAGCACCACGCCCTGCTGCCGTTTAGCCCAGAGGGCAAAGCGCTGCTTGTTCTCCTGCTTGATCTGCTCCATACGTTGGAGAACAGAGGTGTCATCGGCATATTTCTCCAACTCGATAAGCGTATTGGCATGGGTCAGGTACTTCTCCCCCACCGTTTCCTTCAGCAAGGCATCCAAACCGGGATTGATCTCGCTGAGCCAACGTCGGTGATCGATGCCGTTGGTAACGTTTTTGAACTTCTCCGGCTCCATTCCCGCGGCATCCCGAAACACATCGCTGCGCAGAATTTCGCTGTGCAGCGCACTGACGCCGTTGACCGCCATGCCGCCGGCGATGCAGAGATTGGCCATGTGGACCCCCCCGTCCCAAATCACTGCCATCTTTGCCGTCTTGGCGGGATCGTGATAGAAATTCTCCACCTTCTCCTGCCAGCGGCGGGCGATCTCCACCAGAATTTGCCACACACGGGGCAGAAGCTGCTCCAGGAGCTGCTGGGGCCAGACCTCTAACGCCTCGGACAGCACCGTGTGGTTGGTGTAGGCCACGGCGTTGGTGGTGATGTGCCACGCCTCGTCCCAGTCCATACCGGCGTCGTCAATGAGGATACGCATCAGCTCCGGGATCACCAGCGCCGGATGGGTGTCATTGATCTGGATCACGTTCTTTTCGTGGAAGTTTTTCAGTGTACCGTAGGCCTCGATGTGCTTGCGGGTGATAGACTGCACCGTGGCGCTGACAAAGAAATACTGCTGCTTCAATCGCAGGCTCTTGCCCTCATAGTGGTTGTCCTCGGGATACAATATCTTGGAGATCACGTCTGCCATGGCCCGCTCCTCACCGCTGCGGAGATACTGGCCCTGGGAAAACAGCGCCATATCGATGGGCTTGGGGGACTTGGCGTCCCACAACCGCAGAGTGTTCACCTGTTCGGTATCGTAACCGGCGATCTCCATATCGCAGGGCACCGCCAATACCCGGGTATAGTCCTCGTGGATCACCATCAGGTGGCCGTTGTCCCAGTAGGTGCGGACCTTGCCGCCGAAGTGGACTTCCTCCGCCTCCTGGGGTTTGGGCAGCAGCCAGGCGTCGCCCAGGCTCTTCCAGTCGTCGGGCATCTCCACCTGCTGGCCCTCCAGGATCTTCTGCTTGAAAAGACCCAGCTCATAGCAGATGGAGTAGCCCACAGCGGGGACCTCCAGCGTGGTCATGCTGTCCAGATAGCAGGCCGCCAGACGACCCAGACCGCCGTTGCCCAAACCCGCATCGGGTTCGATCTCAAAAATATCCGCCGCCTTAAAGCCCAGCTCGTCAATGGCTTCACGCAGGGGCTCGATCACGCCCAGGTTGTAGGCATTTTTCATCAGACTGCGCCCCATGAGAAACTCCAGAGACAGGTAGTGCACGGTGCGTTTCCCCTCTTTTTGTGTCCGCTGGCGGCTGTCCACGCCCCGCTCCGCCATAATGTCACGCAGCACCATAGCGCAGGCTTTCATCATCTCGCCGTCGTTGGCCTGCTCCTCGGTACAGCCGTAGCTCAGGCGCAGTTTTTGTTGAATGGCTTGTTTCAGTTGTTGCTTGGAATAGGTCATAAAATCAGGGTCTCCTTATAGTTTCTCGTAAATATCGTGGTATTTTTTTGCACTCTTTTTCCAGCTGAAATCCGTGGTCATACCCCGCCTCTGCACAGCGGCAAAGCCCTTGGCATCTCCCCGGTACAAGCCAACCGCCTGCTGAATTACCGCCAGCATATCGTGGGCATTGTACTCGTCAAAGAGATAGCCCGTGCCGTCCTTTTGGCCTACCTGACAGGACTTCACGCTGTCGGCCAGACCGCCGGTCTTACGGACGATGGGTACCGTGCCGTATCGCATGGCGATCATTTGGGAAAGGCCGCAGGGCTCGCTCCTGGAGGGCATCAGAAACAGGTCGCTGCCGGCGTAGATGCGGCGGCTCAAGCCCTCGTCATAGGTCATGCAGGCTGCCACACGGCCCACATAACGCCCCGCCTGTGCCTTGAAGAAGTCCTCATAGCAGTGCTCGCCTGTGCCCAGGATCACCACCTGCACACCCAGCGCCATGATCTCGTCGAACACCTGGCACACCAGATCCACGCCCTTGTGTCCCACCAGACGGCTCACCAGCGCCAGCACAGGGGTCTCCGGCTCTTCCCGCAGACCCAGAGAGGCCTGCAATTCCGCTTTGCATTGTGCCTTTCCCTCCATCTTCCGCACGGAGAAGTTGGCAGGGATCATGGTATCCTTTTTGGGGTCAAAGCTTACCACATCCAACCCGTTCAGCACACCGGAGAGCTTGCCGCCGATGGCGTCCATCACGCTCTCCATCCGGTGAGCATAGCAGCCGTCGTGAAGCTGCACGGCGTAGGTAGGGCTGACGGTAGTCACCGCATCGGATACCAGCAGCGCCGCCTTCATCAGGTTCACGTCGCCGTCCATCTGCATGGTGCCGTCGTCCCACCAGCCCTCGTTGAGTCCGAAGACCTCGGTCATGGTATCCCGTCCGAAACGGCCCTGATACTCCACGTTGTGGATGGTAAATACCGTGCGGATCTTCCGTACCTCCTCCCATCTCGTACAGACGTCTTTCAGATACACCGGCACCAGTGCGGTCTGCCAGTCGTTGCAGTGGATCACATCCGGCATGGCAGGGAGCATGGGCAGCAGGTCGACGACCGCTTTGGAGAAAAAGGCAAAGCGCTCGCCGTCGTCAAACTCTCCGTAGAGCTGGTCTCGGCAAAAATACTGCTGGTTGTCCACGAAGTACCAGGTCACCCCCCGATAGGTCAGGGAGAGCAGGCCGCAGTACTGATGCCGCCACCCCAGATCCACGTAGATGTAACCGCAAAACGTCATCTGCTTGCGCCACTCGTCTTTGATTTGGCCGTACAGGGGCAAAATGACGGAGACCTCATCGCCGTCCCCTGCCAGGGCGATAGGCAGACTACCCGCCACGTCGGCAAGGCCGCCGGTCTTGCAGAACGGGAAGGCCTCGCTGGATACATAGAGAATGTTCACGCTCACACCTCCGTATCCTTTGCCACCACCACGGGATAGTTCTCGTGTCCCATCAGTGTCACATTTTCATGGAACGTCACATTCTTATCGGCGATCACGCAGCGCAGAACGGCGCCGGATCGCACCGTGGTGTCCTTAAAGAGGATGCTGTTTTCCACGGTTGCACCCTTTTCCACGGTAACACCACGGAACACCACGCAATTTTTCACGCTGCCCTGAATGTCGCAGCCGTCGGCAATCAGAGAATTTACACAGACACCGGTGGGGTCGATATAGGTGCTGGCGGCGTCGTTCTCCTTGGCATAGACGGGGCTGTCCGGACGAAACAGCTCCTGCCGCACCTCGCTATCCAGCAGCTCCATGGATCGCTCATAATAGGTGGTCACGGAGTTGATGCGGGCGGCGTAGCCGTCCCATACGAAGGCGTGGAGATGAAGCTCCCTGTGCATATCCTGCAGAATATCATGGCGGAAGCTGAACCGATTATGCGCCATGCAGTCCTTGACCGTGCGGATAAGGAACTCCTTGTTCAAAATAAAGATATTCAGGCAGCCGCATTCCTCGGGCGCATTTACATCGCAGGCCACGTCCACGATACGCCCCCTGTCGTCCAGTTTCACAAAGGTATTGGTGCCCTCGTCCGGATGGTTCGTGCAGACGCAGGTGATGTCCGCACCGGTGCGGATATGCTCCGCCAGCACCTCCTGCAGCGGCAAATTGATGACGATGTCGCTGTCCGCCAGCACCACATAGTCCTGCCGGATGTGCTCCAGATAATCCATCACACAGCCCAGCGCCTCCACCTTGCCCCGAAACATTCCCTCGCCGTCACTGCGCTTTTCGTTGTAGGCGAAGGCGGGCAGCAGCTTCAACCCACCGTGATTACGGCTCAGATCCCAGCTCTTGCCGCTGCCCAGGTGGTCCAGCAGGGACTGGCACTTGCCGTGCATGATGACGCCCACATCGGTAATGCCGGCGTTGACCATGCTGGACAGCACAAAGTCCACCACCCGATAGTCACAGGCAAAGGGAATGGACCCGTGGACACGGTTGGCGATCAGCTCCCGAAGTTCGGTGCGCTTGCCATAGGAGAAAATAATACCGTGCATACCGTTCATTTACTCCGCCTCCTTTCCGTGATTCCTGTCAAGCAGGGTCTTGGCGGGCACAACTTCTCCCGCCCTGACCCGGGTATTGGGTCCCAATACCGCAATGCCCCACGCTTCGGGGTCTGCGGCATCCTCCGGTGCACTGCCTACCACAGCATCCTTGCCGATACGGCAGTTCTCGCCGATAATGGCGTAGCTGACCTTGGCGCCATCCTCGATCACGGCACCGGGCATTACCACAGAGTAGGCGACTGTTGCGCCCTTTCCCACCGATGTGCGGTAGCTCAGCACGCTGTTCTTCACCTCGCCCAGCAGGGTGCAGCCCTTGGCGATAGCGCTGTTGCCTACATCGGACTCCGCCCCCACATAGGTAGGCAGACAGGACGGGGTACGGCCGTAGATGGGCCAGCTCTTGTCCAGCAGATTGAGTCCGCTACCCGGAGACAGCATATCCATGTTGGCATCCCAGAGACTGTCCAGCGTCCCCACGTCTTTCCAGTAGCCCTCGAAGCGGTAAGCCACCATCTTTTCGTTGGCCTCCAACATCTTGGGAATGATATTATGTCCGAAGTCGTTGCCGGAGTTGGGGTCATTCTCGTCGTCGATCAGATACTCTCGCAGCTTTTTCCAGGTGAAGATATAAATACCCATAGATGCCAGATTGCTCTTAGGCTCTTTTGGCTTTTCCGCGAACTCCACGATGTTGTCCGAACCGTCCACTGACATCAGGCCAAAGCGGCTGGCCTCGCTCCAGGGCACCTCCATCACGGAGATGGTACACGCGGCGCCGGTCTCCTTATGGTGGCGGAGCATATCGGCATAATCCATCTTGTAGATGTGGTCGCCGGACAGCACCGCCACGTACTCCGGATCGTACAGGTCCACAAAGCCGATGTTCTGATAGATGGCGTTGGCGGTCCCCTTGTACCAGCTGGCCTCGGTGGCGCTCTGATAGGGCGGCAGGATATGGACGCCGCCGTCCATCCGGTCCAGCTCCCAGGGCTGGCCGTTTCCGATGTAGCTGTTCAGCTCCAGCGGGCGATATTGCGTCAGTACACCCACGGTATCAATGCCGGAGTTGGTACAGTTGGACAGGGGGAAGTCGATGATGCGGAACTTGCCGCCAAAGGGGACGGCAGGTTTCGCCATGTCACCGGTCAGAACATACAGACGGCTGCCCTGACCGCCGGCGAGAAGCATTGCCACACATTCTTTTTTCATTTCTGTTCGGCACCTCTTTTCATGCGTCCTTTTCCTTGTAATATTACCGCACCCAGCGGTGGGATCTTTATGGAAATTGATTGGCCAAAGCCGTGGGACGGAATGGATTCGGTGGAAACGGTACCATTCACCATACCGCTGCCGCCCCAGCAAATCGCGTCGGTATTGAAAACCTCCTCATAGTTTGCCTTGGGCGGTACGCCGAAGCGGTAGTCGCCGTGGGCCACGGGGGAGAAATTCACCGTCAGGATCAGTTCCCTGCCGTTTCTGTCCCGGCGCAGGAACGCGATGATATTGTTGCTGTTGTCGTCCGACACGATCCAGCGGAAGCCGTCCCAGTCCCTGTCATTTTCCCAAAGCGGCTTCTGCTTTCGGTAGAACTTGTTCAGCGCCTTGATACATTCGTGGGTCTTGGCGGTATCTTCCTGGTCCAGCAGGTACCAGTCCAGCTGATCGGCAAAGTTCCACTCGTGCCACTGTCCCAGCTCCGTGCCCATAATGGTCATCTTCTTGCCCGGGTGGCACAGCAGATAAGCATAGAACGAGCGGACACCCGCCAGCTGGGCGAAATCGTCTCCCGGCATCTTCCCCCGGAGGCTGCCCTTCATGTGTACCACCTCATCGTGACTCACCGGCAGCACGAAGTTCTCCGAAAAGGCGTACATCATGGCAAAGGTGATATCTCTATGGTGATCCTTGCGGAAGAAGGGGTCCATCTTCAGGTAGTGGCACACATCGTTCATCCAGCCCATGTTCCACTTCAGGTTGAAACCCAACCCCCCCATGTCCGGCGGATAGGTCACCATGGGCCAGGCGGTGGACTCCTCCGCCACCATCAGCGCATAGGGCTTGATAGAAAATGCCGTGCGGTTGAGATCCTGTAAAAACGAAATGGCCTCCAGATTTTCCCTGCCGCCGTTTTTATTGGGGCGCCAAGCGCCGTCCTTGCGGTCGTAGTCCAGGTACAGCATGGACGCCACCGCGTCCACCCGTAAGCCGTCGATGTGGTACTCCCGCAGCCAGAAGGCCGCCGAGGACAGGAGAAAACTCCGCACCTCATTTTTCCCGAAGTCGAACACCCGGGTACCCCAGCCGGCGTGTTCCCATTTCAGCTTGTCGCTGTACTCATACAGGCACGAGCCGTCGAACTCGTATAATCCGTGGCTGTCCTTGCAGAAGTGAGCAGGTACCCAATCTAAAATCACCGCGATGCCGGCCTGATGCAGTTTGTCCACCAGATACATGAAGTCGTGGGGCGTACCGTAGCGGCTGGTAGGGGCGAAATACCCGGTACACTGATAGCCCCAGCTGTCGTCCAGCGGGTACTCCGTCACCGGCAGCAGCTCCACCGCATTATACCCCATGTCCCTGGCGTATTTTGCCAAAGCATCGGCGGTATCCCGGTAGCTGTAGGTGGCCCCGTTTTCGTGCCGCCGCCAGGAGCCCAAATGCACCTCGTAGATATTCAATGGGCCGTTTACCGGCGGATTTTTCAGGCACCTTGCCGTCCACTTTTCGTCCTGCCATTGGTATCCCGCAATATCGCACAGCTTTCCGGCGGTCTCCGGACGGGTCTGGGTGTGGAAGGCATAGGGGTCGGTCTTCCACACGGTCTTGCCGCTCTTCCCGGTCACGATGTACTTGTAGCTGTCGTACTGTCTGGCATTCGGAACGGTGACCTCCCACACCCCCTCGGGGGTGCGAAACATAGTCTCTCCGCTCCAGCCGTTAAAATCTCCGGCCAGCCGCACCTCTTTTGCATGAGGCGCCCACACCCGGAAGTGCCAGCCCTCGGCGGTCGGATGTGCGCCGAAGTATTCATAACCCCGGTTCCACAGTCCGCCGTAGAATGCCTGCATTTCCTCAGACATATCGGCGCTCACCTCCCTTTCAGGATTTGATATGGTTCTTGGGTGTCAGCTTCCGCTTGACCCCGTTTTTGTCCACCACATAGGTGTGCTCCAGCTCGTCACGCAGGTTGCCCACCACGGACTGGATATATTCCTTCCGCAGAGCATCCCGCTCTCGGATCTCCTCGTCCGTCAGGCCCTCGGCTTTTGCCTTGCGGGCCAGTTCGTTGATGCGGTCTATTTTTTCCTGTTTCATGCCGGTTCTCCCAAAATTCGTATTCCTCGTAGGGGCGGACGACCCTGTCCGCCCGCTGCTCTGTCATGGCGAAGGCAGTCCGCAGACTGGTGTGGCAATCCGTAATCCCCTGTATCTCCTCATAGATACCGTTTGATGGTCACGAAAAATCGTCCCTTTTTGGTGGGATTCCCCACCGAGACCAGCTCACATTTGCCCAGTCCCCGCACGGTGATCACGTCCCCTGTGGCCACGTTCGCGCCGCTCTTGGTCACGTCCTGCCAGTTCACCTGCACCCTGCCGCCCTCGATGGCCTCCGCCGCCTTGCCCCGTGACAGGGAAAAGCCGGTGCTGACAATATTGTCCAGCCGCAGAGATGCCACGGTATCGTGTATCTCCCGAAAGGCGGTCTGCGGGATGTGCAGGTCGTGGAGTTCGACGGGCTTTACCTGCATTTTCACCCGTCCCGCCTGCGTCCACTCCTGCCGGAGGAATCCAACGGCGGTATCCGTCACCAGCACGTCGGCGGCGTGTCCGGTCTTGTCCACCAGAATATCGCCTATGCTCTCCCGGGTAATACCCAGCCCCATCAGACTGCCCAGCAGATCCCGGTGGGTCAGCTCCTCTGTCTCGTACCAGCTGCACCGCAGCGCCGCCGCAGTCTCCTGGATCTCCTCTGTCCAGTCCGGCAGAAAGTGGAGCTGCTGCCGCTCGGCCCCGTCATAGCCGCCCCAAAACCGAAAGCCCTCATCCGCGCCGATGGCCCCCAGCATTTGGCGGCAGAGTTCCCTCTCCTGGGGCGTCAGAAACGCCGTATGCTCCGGCAGATTTTTCATCCGGCAGCGTTGGTATTTGTCCCACACCCGCCCCAGCAAAAGCCGCTGGTCCTCCGTGCGGGCGATCTTACCCAGCAGTTCCCGTTTGATCATACATCGCTCCCACGTTCTGCGTATTGTAAAGGTTTGCATACACGCCGCCCAGCGCCAGCAGTTCCGCGTGGCTGCCCTGCTCCGCGATCTCACCGCCCTGCACCACCAGAATGCGGTCGGCATTTCGCACAGTGGAGAGCCGATGGGCGATGATAAGCGTGGTACGTCCCACCGCCAGCTCATCAAAGGCGTGCTGAATTTTTGCCTCCGTCACACTGTCCAGGGCGGAGGTAGCCTCATCCAAAATCAAAATCGGTGGGTTCTTCAAAAAGATCCGGGCAATGGCCACCCGCTGCTTCTGTCCGCCGGAGAGCAGGGTCCCCCGCTCCCCTACATAGGTGTCAAAGCCGTCGGGCATAGCCACCACGTCGTCGTAGATCTCGGCCCGCTTTGCCGCCTCCATCACTTCGGCATCGGTGGCATCCGGTCTGCCATATCGGATATTTTCCCGAATGGTGTCGGCAAACAGGAACACATCCTGCTGCACGATGCCGATGTTCTCCCGCAGCGACTTCTGCCGCAGGGTCCGAATATCCATACCGTCAACGGAGATCCTGCCCTCCGTCACGTCGTAAAACCGGGGCAAAAGCTGACACAGCGTACTCTTACCGCCGCCGCTGGGACCCACCACTGCCACGGTCTCTCCGGCCTTGACGTGGAGCGTCACATGGTGCAGCACCTCCGCTTTCTCTGTATAGGAAAAGCTGACGTCGTCTATGTCCAGCTCTCCCCGCACGTCCCGCAGCTCCACGGCATCCGGGGCATCCTGAATGATCGGCCGGGTGTCCATCAGCTCCACAAACCGGCGCAGTCCGGCCAGACCGTTGGAAAACAGCTCCGCGAAGTTTGCCAGCTTCCGCACGGGGTTGACAAAGGTGGTGATATACAGGCTGAAGGTGATCAGGTCGATATAGTTCATCTCATCCCGCATGATAAGAAAACCGCCTACGGCGATCACCGCCAGAGACAGAAAGCTGACGAAAAACTCCATGGTGGCGTTGAACAGTCCCATCTCCCGATGGAAGCCCCGCTTCGCCGTCTTAAAGATCTCGTTGGCGTCGTCAAAGCGTTGCTGCTCCACCGCCTCATTGGCAAATGCTTTTGTGGTGCGGACGCCGCTGAGACCCGACTCGATGGCGGCGTTGATGGTGCCGGTTTTCTGTTTCGCCGCCTTGCTGGCGTTGCCCATGGCGGTACGCCGCCGAAACAGCACCACGATGAAAACGGGGATGATCAGCATGATCACAAGGCCCAGCCGCCACTCCACCGTGAACATCACCACCGCGGCGCCGACAATGGTCACAAAGGAGATAAACAGATCCTCCGGCCCGTGGTGCGCCAACTCCGTGATCTCAAAGAGGTCGGTGGTCAGCCGTGACATCAGGATACCGGTACGGTTGCGGTCATAGAACTCGAAGCCCAGCTCCTGTATGTGATGGTACAGATCCCGCCGGATATCCGCCTCTACGCGGATGCCGAAGGTATGCCCCCAGTATCCCACGATAAAAAACAGTACGCTCCGCAGGAAAAACGCGATGACCACGATGGCCATGACCACGAAAAAGATATTGTACTGCTTTTCCGGCAGCCAGTCATACATGGCCTTGCGGGAGATCAGCGGAAACGCCAGATCGATCAGAGCGATCAGCAGGGCGCAGGTCATGTCCAGGCAGAATAATCCCTTATAGGGCTTGAAATAACTCAAAAATATTCTCAGCATCGAAGGCTTTTTTGTGTTTTGCCCTGTCATGTTCCGCATATCTCCCTTTGGTGATATTGATACAGAGTAATTATACCATTTTTCATAGCACATGACAAGGAGAAACAACAAAAGAAGTCCCCGAATTCCGGGACTTCTTTTGTCGTATTCCGCTTACTTTACACGCACCAGGAATCTGACGCCCTCCTCGCCGATCTTGCCGGTCACGGTGGTCTCACCGCTGCCGACGGCCCTAAAGGTCGCCGTCAGCTTTCCGTCATCGGTTTTCCCGCTGGTCACCGTCACCTTGTTCTCGTTGTTGCTGATCCAAACAATGGTGTCTGTGGTGCCTTCCACCAGGATCTCGACGGAATTCTCGCCCTGACTCTTCATGATGGACATATCATAGGAGCCGTCTGCTGTGGGTTTCAGCGACAGGCCATAGGCCGGTATGCTGAACTTCAGCTTGCTCATATCCACTTTGGTGCTGGTCGAGCCGCTGTTGGGCTTGATCGGCTTGATCGTATTGCCGCCGCTTTCGCCGCCGGTCGTATTGCCGTCGTCCGGTTCGTCGGTCTTTTCCGCCACGGTCACAGAGCACACCGCACTTTCCCCGCTGGTATCTGTCGCCGTGATGATGGCAGTTCCTTCGCTGATGGCTGTCACCAGGCCGCTGCTGTTCACGGTGGCTACTGCAGGATCGGAACTGACCCACTCATAGCTGGTGCCGCCGGAGATGGTCAGCGTCTCGCTCTCATCGGGTGCAAGCCGCAGCGTCTTGTCCATCATCAGTTCCACCGTGGATGACACATTCTGCTCATTGCCTGGATCAGACGTGACCTCCTCTACAGGCGGTTTGGTATCTTCATGGGTCAGGAAATCCTTGATCGCATCGCCGAAGAAATGCCAAATGCCGACAGACAGCAGCAAAACCAGCACCAGCACCACCAGCGGGATCAGAGCGCCTGACTGCTTCTGTGTACCGTCACCGCGACGGTTTTTCTTTTTGACATTCCCTCTATAATACTCTTCATCTTCTGCGCAGAAAGGACATTTGCGATAGCTGTCGGAATACAGCTCACCGCATTTGGCGCATTTGATCAAGCTCATTGTAAATCCTCCAAACGGCATAGTGATATTACTTTACATAATATACCCAAAAATTTGCCGTCCGTCAACCTAAAATCTGCAAATTCATTCTTTTTTTACAAGTCGACTTGCTTTTCGCCCTCCATCTTCCTATAATGAAAGCAGAGAAAAAAAGGGGGATTTTCATGCACACTATTTTTATCGGCATAGCCGGCGGCACCGGATCCGGCAAGACCACCCTCACCGAGCATCTGGCAAATCGCTTCGGTACCGAGATCAGTGTAGTGCACCACGACAACTACTACAAGTATCAGGACCGTCCGTTTGCCGAGCGCTGCAAGCAGAACTACGACCACCCCGACGCTTTCGATACGGATCGCATGATTGAGGATCTGCGGGCGCTCAAGTGCGGGGAAACCATTCACTGTCCCGTGTACGACTTCTCCCTTCACAATCGCACGGACAAAACCCTGGAGATCACCCCCACCAAGGTCGTCATCGTGGAGGGTATTCTGATTTTCCAAAACCCCGCTCTGCGGGATCTGCTGGACATCAAGATCTTCGTGGAAACAGACGCGGACGTGCGTATTCTGCGTCGGGCCCTGCGTGATGTGGAGGATCGGGGCCGCAGCCTGGAAAGCGTGGTACGCCAGTACCTCACCACGGTCAAGCCCATGCACGAGCAGTACGTGGAGCCCACCCGCAAATATGCCGACATCATCGTGCTGGAGGGCGGGCAAAATCTGGTGGCGCTGGACCTCATTATGCAGCGCATTGCCAACCACATCGCGGAGAACTGATATGCGGAGATTTTTGGGGTTTTTTTGCCTTGCCGCAGCTCTTTACTTTCTGCTCCCTCTGGGGGGCGGCATCCTGCACATCGGCATGGTCGTACCGGCCCTGGCCTTTCTTATTCTGACCCTGTGGTGCTTCTGGGGCAAATCCTTTCCCCACTGGCTGCGTCGAACGCTCACGGTGCTGTATATTCTTGCCGCTGTCATCGCCGCGCTGTTTTTGTGGCAGATGTCAACTGCCGCCCGCAATGCCCCCATCGACGAAAACGGCGCCGGTACGGTGATCGTACCGGGCTGCGAGGTCATCGGTGAACGCCCCAGCCTGATGCTGCAAAACCGTATCAACGCCGCCTATGCTTATCTGACCTCCCACCCCGATGCCGCCTGCATCTGCGCCGGCGGCATGGCGGACGATGAGATCATTACTGAGGCCTCCTGCATCGCTGCTACGCTGGCAGAAATGGGCATCGATCCCCGCCGCATCTATCAGGAGGACCGCTCTGCCAGCACAGAAGAAAACCTCCGTTTCAGTGCTGAGCTGATCCGCAAGAACAGCCTTTCCCCTATCGCAGTGATTGCCACCGACAATTTTCACGAGTACCGGGCTGCCCTCTATGCCCAACGAAACGGACTGACACCCTTTTCCATCGGCTGCCGCAGTCCCTGGTTCCTCTCCGGCGGCTACTGGTTCCGTGAAATGGCAGCCGTTCTCGCCGCATATATTCTGTAAAAAAGGCGCCCATCGGGCGCCTTTTCATATCACCATTTCATACTTGCCCAGCCGGGCCACATCCAAATACTTGGCGATCTCCCGGGGTTTGTAGATACCCAAATCCGTCACGATGCCCGTGATCAGCTCCGGCGGCGTAATGTCAAAGGCAGGATAATACCCCTTCACGCCGTCCTTGGCGGTTTTGACCCCCATGGCCTCCAGCGTCTCCGCCGGATCGCGCAGCTCGATGTGGACACTGTCCACTGTTTTGTGTCCCGCATCGGGAATGCCGGAAACATACACCGATATGCCCATATAGTTGGCGGCGATGGCGATCTGATACGTTCCCACCTTGTTGGCCACATAGCCGTCGCAGCAGATGGCGTCGGCGGCGCAGGTGAACACGTCCACCTTCTCCCGCTGCATCACGTAGGCGGGCATATTGTCGGTGATCACCGTCACGTCAAAGCCCATGTCGTAGCACACGGTGGCGGTGAGCCGTGCCCCCTGAAAAAACGGCCGTGTCTCCGGGCAGAACAGGCGGATGTTCTTCCCCCGTTCCCGACACTCCTTCAGCATCATCGCCACGATGGTCTCGCCAAAGCATTGGGTCATGATAGTGCCGTTCTCTGGAAACTGCTCCACCAGATGCTTTGCCATCTGTCCCACCTTGTTATAGCGGCGGTTGTTGACGGCCACGGTGAAGTCCCGAATGCCCTCGGCGAGGTTGCTCTCCCCTCTTGCCAGCGCCGCCTTGGCGTAGTCCAGACAGCCGCCGGTAATCAGCTGCATTCGCCCCACCGTGGTAGGTCTTGCATGGGAAATGGCATCCGCCGCCTGCTCCAGGTAGGCGAACTGCTCCGCGGCAGACTTCTCCCTGCACTCGTATGCTGCCAGCGCCATACCCATGGCCGCGGCGGTAAAGGGTCCCGTGGACTGTGTTACCATGTCCCGCAGGGCCTGCACCACCTCCAGATGGTGCCGGCAGGTAACGAACTCCACTTGCCGCGGATACACCCGGCGGTCCAGAATGCGAACTTCGCCGCTGTCATACCACGCCACGTTTTCATATTGCATCATAAAGGCAAGGCCCTTGTCTGCCCGTTCCATCGTCCCCTCCTTATGCATACAGCTTCTTCACCGCTTCCCGCGCTTCAAACAGGATGCGCTCTTTGTCCAGGGTCAGGAACGCCCCGTTTTCGTACAGGATCTCCCCGTCCACCATGGTCAGTACCACGTCGCTGCCCTGTGCGCTGTAAGTCAGCAGCGCCGCGGTATCCAGATCGGGCACCAGATGGGGTCTTTCCATGTCAAGGGCGATCAGATCCGCCTTTTTCCCGACCTCCAGCACGCCGCTGTCCAACCGTCCCTGTGCCTTTGCGCCGTTGACCGTGGCCATCTCCACCAGTTTCTTTGCCGGCAGGAGGGCTGCGTCGTTGCGGAAGCCGTTATGGATAACGGCGGCCAGGTGCATCTCCTCAAACAGGTTGAGATTGTTGTTGCTGGCGGTGCCGTCGGTGCCCAGCGTCACGTTGACCCCGGCGTCCAGCAGAGCCGGGATGGGGGCAAAACCGCTGCCCAGCTTCATATTGCTGGTGGGATTGTGGGCCACGCTGACACCGTAACGGCGAAATCTCTCCACATCCGCCGGCTCGATCCATACACAGTGGGCCGCGGTGCAGGGGCGGTCAAGTATGCCGATACTCGCAAACCACTCCGCCGGCGTCATGCCGTGGCGGGATTTGCACTCGGCGTGCTCGCCGGCGGTCTCCGACAGATGCACGTGGTTGTATAGGCCGTGCTCCTTGGAAAACGCCGCCACCCCCCGGGCCACGTCCTCGCTGAAATTGGTGTACTCCGCGTGGAGACAGGCATCCACCCGCATACGGCCCTCAGCGGCGCCGTGATAGGTCTTCACCAGATGCTCCATCACCTGCACCTGCTGGTTGGTCTCATATCTGTCCCCGGCGTCAAAGGCCTGCACGTGCTGAGAGATGTTGGCCTTCATGCCGCTGCGGATAACCGACTCCACCATCTCATCGGGGTAGAAATACATATCCGTAAAGCTGACCGTTCCGGTGGAGATCATCTCCAGCAGCGCCAGCTCTGTCCCCACCCGCATCATCGACCGTGTCAGCCGGGCCTCCACCGGAAAAATATTATCAAACAGCCAGGTCTGCAAGGGCAGATCCGATCCCACGCCCCGCAGAAGCGTCATGGGCGTGTGGGTATGGCAGTTGAACAGCCCCGGCATCAACAGCTTTCCGCTCATATCCTTTTCCCGGTCAAAAGCCCCCGCAGGTCGCTCTTTTCCGACGTAGGATATGATCTTGTCCTCCACCACCAGATAACCGGTATAGGCACCCGACTGCGTATAGAGCCGCCCGTTTTTCAGCAGCGTTTTCATGCCATCGCCTCCACGATCTTCTTTACATATGCGCTGAACTTGTCCGCGATCATGTGCCCCACCTCGTTGACCTCCTCGTCGGTCAAAGGCTGGTCACTCATACCCGCCGCCACATTGGCGATCACGCTCAGCCCCAGGCAGGGCAAACCGCAATGGGCCGCCGTCAGTGCCTCGGTGACGGTGGACATCCCCACTGCGTCACCACCCAGCAGACGGATGGCACGGATCTCGGCAGGAGTCTCGAACTGCGGTCCCGGCATAAAGAAATACGTCCCCTCGTGTACCGTCAGGCCGCTGCCGGCGGCACATTTTTTTGCCAGTTCACGGAGCTCCGGGGTGTACATCTTCTGCACGTCGAAAAACCGCGGGCCGAACTCGTCCACATTTTTGCCCCGCAGAGGACTGGCGCCCATCAGCTTGATCTGGTCGGCAATGATCATCACGTCGCCGGGCTTGTAGTCCCAATTCACGCCGCCGGCGGCATTGGTGAGGATCACCGCCCTGCAGCCCAGGCACTTGAGCAGACGGACGGGCACGGTGAGCTGTTCGAAGTCGTAGCCCTCATAGGAGTGGAAGCGCCCCGACATACACACCACGTTTTTCCCGCCCAGTTTGCCGCAGATCAGCTTGCCCGCATGGGTCGCCACGGTGGAGCGCAGAAAATTGGGGATCTCGCCATAGGGGATCTCCACAGCGTCCCGGATCTGGGCGGCAAGGGGTCCGCAGCCGGAACCCAGAATCATGCCCAATTCCGGCTGAAAGTTGATCTTACCGCGCACATATTGGGCGCTTTTGTCGAAATATTCATAGGTGTATTCCATAGAGGGCCCTCCTGTCATTTTTGTGTTTTAATTGTACCACAGGACACAAAAAGTGTCAATTTGACTTACTTCCACATTTTTCGTTGCGAAAAGGTCTTGCAATTTCTCAATTTCATGGTACAATGGGGTATACCAAATTTTTATGGAGGTGCTCTCATGGCTTATCAGATCGGTTCCGCTTGTGTTAGCTGCGGCGCTTGTGCAGATGCTTGCCCCGTCGGTGCTATTTCTCAGGGTGATGATCGTTACGTGATCGACGCCGGTGCTTGCCTGGACTGCGGTTCTTGCAGCGATACCTGCCCCAACGGTGCTATCAGCCCCGCTGAATAAGGTACATATCGGAAAAAGAAAGCTCCGCCGTTTTCGGTGGAGCTTTTTCATCGCCATATTCTTTCCGCAAATCCCATTGGCTCAAATGGGCTTTGCCCTCGTTGCGCCAAACCGATTTCCAGACTCCTGCCGGAGTCATGCAAATCGGGGCGCTGCCTTGCGGCGTGTAAAAACGGGCCACCGGCACGTTTTATCCCGCACGCCCCTGCGATCCTCCGTAAAATTCGCAATCAATGCGTAGAGCGGCATGACCTCATGCCGCCGCTTTTTTTATTCGCTTTTCCCGTGTTCGGTTTCATAGGCCTCCACATATCGTTCCAATGCAAATTCAATCTCTTTGTTGGCGGAGCGCTTATTCTTTTCTGCAATGTGCTTTACTTTGTCTAAAAGCTCTTCCGAAATTCTAAGCGAAAACGGTTGATAATAATTTGCCATGTCGTCACCTGTTTTTTTTGATATCATAATCATATCATTTCAATTGAAGTTTCTAAGAATTCATATTGACATCAAAAATAATTCATTTTATAATGGCAAAGTGGTAAGCAATTTACCCAAACCACCACCGCACGCACCATGCCGCCGCCACAAATCCCACCAGATCCGCCGTCAGCGCCGCAAATACCGTATAGCGCGTCCGTTTGATCCCTGCCGCGCCGAAATACACCGCGATGGTGTAAAACGTGGTCTCCGTACAGCCCAGCATTACCGCCGCCGTGCGCCCGATATCGCTGTCTGCACCATAGGTTCCCATCAGTTCCCCCGCCACCGCCAGCGCCCCCGACCCGCTCAGGGGCCGCACCAGCAAAATTGCCGCCGTCTCCGGCGGCACCCCCAGCGCCGTCAAAACCGGCGTCAGCCACGTTGTCAGCAAGTCCAGCGCCCCCGATGCCCGGAACATATACACCACGCTCAAAAGCGCCACCAGCGACGGGGCGATCCGCCACACCACCGTCAAGCCGTCTGCTGCACCTACCCGCAGCGCGTCGAATACGTCCTCTTTGCGAAAAAGCGCATACATCGCCGTGCCGGCAAGCAACACCGGTACCACCCAATTGCTGAAATTCACCGCCGCCACACCTTTCCCAGCACCCATGCCGCCAGCAATCCTGCCGTCACCGAGAAGACCGAGCTGATCCATACGCAGGGCAGAATGTCAAATGGCGCGCTGCACCCGTAGGAGACCCGCAGCGCCGCCACCGTGGTGGGTAGGAGCTGGATGGACGCGGTGTTCAGAACCACCAGTCGGCACAGTTCATCGCTTGCCGTCCCGCCCAACCCCTGCGCCATACGCTGTGCCGCCTGAATTCCCAGGGGCGTCGCCGCATTTCCCAGGCCCAACAGGTTTGCGCTGATGTTTCCGCTCAGCGCCGCCAGCGTCTCCCCGTCTCGGCTGGCTCGGGGCAAAATCAGATGCAAAATCGGACGAAACAATTTTGCCAGTGCCTTGTCCAACTCGCAGCGCTTCATAACCTCCATTACCCCCGACCACAGACACATGGCGCCCGCCATGGTCAGGCAGAGCTGGATCGCGTTTCCCGCTCCCTCCAGCGCCGCCGTACTCACCGCCGCCAATGTTCCGTTTACTGCCCCGACGATGACCGCACATACCGCCATTCCCGCCCAGATCCACGACATTGCCATATCAATCATCCATTCTGCCGCTTCGCACCGGCTTAAACTGTTACGAAAACACCTCATCTTATTACGCGAAGCAGCGAAATGATAAGATAATTGTTTTTCGCATGAGCTGGTGTGAAAGCTTTTTTCACACTAACCCTCTCAAATTCTATTTATATGCGAGGGAAAAAAATCCTATTTGTGCAAATTTTAACAATTTTTTCGTGATTTTATTGACAATCTTTTTTGGATGTGTCATAATAAGCACATCTTATCGCTTTAACTCGTAAAATAAAATCAGGAGGCTGGATATGAAAGCAACCGGTATCGTACGCAAAATGGACAGCCTGGGCCGTATCGTACTTCCCATTGAACTGCGGCGCACGCTGGATATCGCAGACAAGGACCCCTTGGAAATTTTTATGGACGGATCCTCTATCGTACTAAAAAAGAGCTGTTTCGCCTGTATTTTTTGCGGCAGCAGCAGAGGTATCACAGAATTCAAGGAGAAGGCTGTCTGCCCCAAATGCTTAAAAGAATTGAAGAACAAATAAAGAATCGCCCCGCCATTGCGGGGCGATTCTTTATTTGTTTAAAGCCGCTTGATAGAGTTCGTTTCGGTTGAGACCTGTGTCGTCTGCCACCTGGCGGACCGCATCTTTCATTTTCATACCCGCAGCGCGTTTTTTCAGCACCAGTGCCACGCCCTGCTCCAGGGTCATCTCCGCTGTCATCTGTTTTTCCCGTCCGGCGACTACCAGCACATATTCACCCCGGGGCTCGTTCGTCTGATAGTATTCCACCGCCCCGTCCAAAGTGGTCCGCACGGTCTCCTCGTGGAGCTTGGTCAGCTCTCGGCACAGGGCGATCTCCCGGTTGCCCAAAATCTCCGCCATGTCGGCAAGCGTGGTCTTTAATTTGTGGGGTGCTTCGTGGAAGACCATGGTGCGCTCCTCGCCGGACAGCTCCTGCAAGCGCTCCCGCCGCTCCTTTTTGTTGGCGGAGAGAAACCCCTCAAAGCAGAACCGCCCGGTGGGAAGCCCGCTGACCGCCAGGGCGCAGATGGCGGCGCAGGGTCCGGGAACGGCAATGACCTCCACACCGTTTGCCCCGCACAGCCGGGCCAGATCCTCTCCCGGATCGGAGATGGCGGGCATACCCGCATCCGTTACCAGGGCGCAGGTCTCACCGGATAAAATTCTCTCTAAAATAGCCTGTCCGGCGGCAGCCTTGTTGTGCTCGTGGTAGCTGACCAAGGGCCTTTTGATGCCGAAATGATTGAGCAATCTCACGCTGACCCTGGTATCCTCGGCGGCAATAAAGTTCACATTTGCAAGAGTCTCCACCGCACGGGGCGAAAAGTCGTCCAAGTTGCCGATGGGCGTCCCTACCAGATATAAAACTCCTGCCATTTCTCCTCACTCCCTGTCTCTGAAATAGGCGGCACGCACCGCCTCGGTCTCTCCCCCGCTTGCATTCCTCAGTAGCAAAACAGGCTCCACCTGCAGACCCGGGTTGGCTCCCTTTTTACACTCCAACAGCACAATTTTGGGGACATTCCTCACATTTTCCTGTACCATAAGTAACCTTTTCGGCTCCATAAAGTGCTGTTTTACGACCTCTAAAAGCGCTGGAAGCCGCTCCGCCCGGTATACCAGAGCAAGCCTTCCTCCGGTGGGTAAAAGCCATGCCGCCGCCGCGCAAACATCGTCCAATGTGGCCGTCAGCTCGCTTCTGGCCTGTCCTCTCTCCCCCTCTGCGGTAAAGCCGCTGTTCGGGTCAAAATAGGGCGGGTTGCAGACCACCAGATCACAGCTTCCCGCCCCCGGCAGCTGCTTTCGCTCCCGGAGATCAGCCTGTAAAACCACCCCGTTGATACTGTTGTCGGCATAATTCCGGCGGCAGAGGTCGCAGGCCTCCGGCTGCAATTCCACGGCAGTCAGCCTCACGGTCGGCTCTCTTGCCCACAGCAGCAGTCCCAGCAGTCCCATTCCGGCGCCCAGGTCGCAAATCCGGTCATTTTTATGAAGTTTTGGAAAGTTTCCCAGTAGAAATGTGTCGGTAGAGGGCGGAAAGGCTCTGTCCGAAAAGGTGAACACCGGCCCGCCCGGCCATAGTTGATCCTGTTTTTCCATGGGTTTCTCCTTTGCGGAAAGAGACCGCGCAAGCGGTCTCTTATTCGTTCTACATCTTCTCGGGAGCGGTGCAGCCGATGAGAGTCATGGCATTTTTCAGCACTGCGCGGGTGGTGTCCGCCAGCTTCAGGCGCGACAGCAGAACATTCTCCGCCTCGCCCTTGATGCGGCAGGCGTTATAGAACTTATGGAACGCCGCCGCCAGCTCGGTCAAATAGCGGTTGATATGGCTGGGGTCGTAGGCGCGGGCGGCCAGCGCCACCACCTCGCTGTAACGGCTGAGGGCCTTGATCAGCTCCAGCTCGGTCTCGTCCGTCAACACGGCAAAGTCCACATCAGCGGCTTTCGGCACGGCATATCCCTCGGCGGCAAGCGCCTTGAGCAGGGTGCAGATGCGGGCATGGGCGTACTGGACGTAATAGACGGGGTTTTCGCTGTCCTCCCGGACGGCAAGACCCAGATCGAACTCCATTTGTGTCTCCGGCTTGGCGTTGAAGAAGTAGCGGCAGGCATCCACCGGCACCATATCCAAAAGGTCGGTCAGGCTCACCGCCTTGCCGGTGCGCTTGGACATCCGGACCACCTCGCCGTTTTCCACCAGCTTCACCAGCTGCATGAGGACGATATCCAGACGGTTTTCGCCGTCCAGTCCCAGCGCGTCCATGGCGCCCTTGATCCGCGCCACATGGCCGTGGTGGTCGGCGCCCCAGATGTTGATGACCTTGTCGAAGCCGCGAACGGCAAATTTGTTGCGGTGGTAGGCGATGTCGGCGGCGAAGTAGGTATAGAACCCATTGGCGCGGCGCAGCACGTCGTCCTTCAGCTCCAGCTTGGCGATCTCCTCGTCGGACTTGCCGGCCTTTTTCAGATTTTCGCTGAGGATACGGCTGGTGGCAAGCCACACGGCGCCGTCTTTTTCATAGGTATATCCCTTATCCGTCAGTTCCCGGACGCTGTCTGCTACATAACCGCTTTCATGGAGACCGGACTCGAAGAACCACTGGTCGTAGTGGATACCGTAGCGCTCCAGATCGGCTTTCATCTTGGGGATATTGGTCTCCAATCCAAACTGCGCCAGGGCGGCATGGCGCTGGGCTTCGTCACAGTCCAGATACTTGTCGCCGTGGATGTCATAAAATGCCTTGGCAAGCTCTCGGATGTCCTCGCCGTGGTAGCCGTCCTCGGGGAACTCTACCGCATCCTCGCCGCGGATCAGCTGGAAGTAGCGGGCCTCGATGCTCTTGGCAAACTTCTCGATCTGGTTGCCGGCATCGTTGACATAGAACTCCCGCCACACTTCCGCGCCGGATTTTGCCAATACAGATGCCAGGGTGTCGCCCAGCACACCGCCCCGGGCGTTGCCCATGTGCATAGGGCCGGTGGGGTTGGCGGAGACGAATTCCACCATATACTTCTTGCCCTTGAGGTTGTCGTTTTTGCCATAGGCATCGCCCTCGGCCTCAATGGTCCTGACGGTATCGGCAAACCACTTGCCGCCCAGGGTGAAGTTCAGAAAGCCGGGGCCGGCAATCTCCACGGCAGTAAAGTAGCTGTCCTTGAGGGCCATATGGTCGCGGAGAATGGCAGCCACCTCACGGGGATTTTTGTGCATGGCCTTGGCAGCTGCCAGGCAGAAGGTGGTGGTATAGTCACCATTGCGGGTGTCCTTGGGGATCTCCACGCTGGGGATTACCGCGCAGCCCTCCGGCAGCAGTCCCTCGCTGACCGCGGCGGCGTAAGCGTTCTGTGTCAGGTGCAGCACCTGCTGTTTTGCCTCGAAAATCATGTTCATATCGTTATTCTCCCTGTTGTAAGTCAAGCCGCAGGTGTAGCGCCGACATGGGCTGCACACCTTGCAGCAAGGTATAATCCAAAATAATGGCACCCTGCTTTTTCCCCAGATCCCAACTGACCTCACGGGTCGCCACGTTCAGCACCAGCGCACCGCCGCCGGCCTCGATTTTGGTAGCGGTGATGGCCTTGGGATCCAGCAGCAGGCCGTAGCCGTACGGTCCGTTTTCATTGATGACCACGGCACGGTGGGTGGCCTGCTCCAGCCTCACGTCGGAGTCCACCACGCTGCCGTCGATATCGTTGGCGGCGGTATAGCGCAGGTGGTAGCCGTAGTCCGTCTTTTCCAACGTTCCCGTGCCGGTGAAGTACAGTACGTCTTTCATACCGGCAAAGGAGGAGGCGCTCTCCACTTTCACTTTTACGCTTCCGTTCATAGCTCTTCCTCAATAGCAGTCAATGTCCACCGGTCGCACCTGGGGCACTTCCTCCTGCAGAAAACGCCCTGCCAGCTTCCTAAAGTCGCCGCCCAGGTCGCTGGCATATAGCGCGGTCTCGCCCTTGCGGCTCTCTGCCAGCATATCCTCCGCCGTCAAGGTGCGCTTGAGCTCCCAAGCGGCCTCCGCACCGGCGTTGATGAGGGTGACGCCGTCACCCATCACGTCCGCGATCACATCCGTCAAAAGCGGATAGTGGGTACAGCCCAAGATCAGCGTGTCGATACTCTCTTGTTTCAGCGGCTCCAGATATTCCCGTGCCACGGTCTCTATAACGGCATCACCTCTGCGGAAACGTCCGTTTTCCACCAGCGGGACAAACAGCGAACAGGCACGGGAAATGACCTGGGCATCCGGATTCAAACCGTGGATCACTGTTTCGTAGGTGCCGGAGCGGACAGAGGCGGCAGTGGCGATCATGCCGATCCTTTTATTCTTCGTCAGCTTTACCGCACGGCGGCACGCCGGCTCCACCACGCCCAAAAGCGGCAGGTCGTTCTCTCCGCGCAGAATGGGCAGCGCGGTGGTGGACACGGTGCCGCAGGCTACCACGATGGCCTTGATGTCAAACGAGCGCAGGAACGCCACGTCCTGGCGGGCGTACTTCAAAAGAATTTCTTTGGATCTGCCGCCATAGGGGACACGGGACGTGTCTCCGAAGTATATAATGTTTTCAGAGGGCAGGATCTTTCGGATCTCCGCCACGGCGGTAAGGCCGCCGAGACCGGAGTCGAAAACGCCGATGGGTCGATTGTCCATACAATTACTCCTCGTAATAGCGCTAACTAATTGATTATACTATGAAACCCCGTCGTTCTCAAGCTAAAAATTGGCGTGTTTGGCTGTTTTTTTCGGTGGAAAAGGCTTGACGGGGGTGCTATAATAGGGAAAACGATGAATTCCTGTCGGGAGGTATCACATGGAAATCAAACTGACGGAAAAGCAATTCCGCCGTCTTCTGGACCTGGTCTATATCGGCAACTGGGTGTTGAACTCCACCCGGGGCGACGACCGCATCCGCCAGTATGACGAGGTGGAGAGCCTGATCTTCTCCCATTGTCTGGAACACAGAATGTCCAAACTGACGGAGCTGTATCAGGGGGAGCTGATTCCCAGCCGTGCCTTTGCAGAGGGCGGCATCCACGAGGCCATTATGGCCTATGAGGACAACACGTTCTTTGAAATTCTGGCGCAGGAGCTGGCTCTGCGGGATATGGATGATCCCCCCATCACGCCGGAGAACTACGACGAGATCATGGGGCGCATGGAGGAATATCTGTGCGAGTTTGAACGGCACGGTACCGACAACATCACGGTGGATATGGAAACCTGAAAGCAGGGCTTGCGCCCTGCTTTTTTACATGGTACAATAGGCAAAATAACAAGAGGAGGAACCCCCTATGAGCAGAGCCGACGAGATCTTCAAACAGAACTGTCTTACCATTCTCAACGACGGTGTGTGGGATACCGAGCTGAACGTGCGTCCCCATTGGGACGATGGCACCCCCGCCCACACGGTCAAGCACTTCGGTATTGTCAACCGCTACAATTTGCAAGAGGAGTTCCCCATTCTCACCCTGCGGCGCACCTACTTCAAGACCTGCATCGACGAGCTGCTGTGGATCTGGCAGCAGAAGTCCAACAACATCCGGGACCTGCGGGGTCACATCTGGGACCAGTGGGCGGATGAAAACGGCTCCATCGGCAAGGCCTACGGCTATCAGCTGGGCGTCAAGCACCAGTACCCCGAGGGGGAGATGGATCAGGTGGACCGGGTGATCTATGATCTGAAGAACAACCCTGCCTCGCGGCGTATTATGACCAACATCTACAACTTTCAGGATCTGCACGAGATGGCGTTATACCCCTGTGCGTACTCCATGACCTTTAACGTCAGCGGCAATACGCTCAACGCCATTCTCAACCAGCGCTCCCAGGATATGCTGGCCGCCAACAACTGGAACGTGGTGCAGTATTCCGTGCTGGTGCACATGATGGCGCAGGTGGCGGGCTTGCAGGCGGGCGAGCTGGTGCACGTTATCGCCGACGCCCACATCTATGACCGGCACGTGCCCATCATCGAGAAGATGCTGGAAAAAGAGCCAAAGGCAGCACCCAAGTTCCACATTGACACGAGTATCAGCGATTTTTATCAGTTCACCCGGGACAGCTTCACGCTGGAGGGCTACGACCCCCACCCGTTTGAGGATAAAATTCCCGTGGCGATTTAAGGGAGGGATTGTATGCAGGCGATCGTATGCGTTGATCAGAACTGGGGCATCGGGAAGGGCGGAAAGCTCCTATTCCATATCAAAGAGGATATGCAGCGGTTTAAGAAGCTGACCATGGGGCACACGGTCATCATGGGGCGCAAAACGCTGGAGAGTCTGCCGGGGAAAAAGGGTTTGCCCGGGCGGCGGAACATCGTGCTGACCACCAATCCCGATTTTGCGGCGGAAAACGCAGAGGTCGCCTCTACTCCCCTGGCGGCGCTGTTTGCCGTGGGGCTGGAGGATTTCTGCATCGGCGGTGAGCAGACCTATCGGACGTTCCTGCCCGCCTGTGACAAGGTGTTTGTAACCAAAATTTTTGCCGATGCGGAGGCGGATGCCCATTTTCCTGACCTGGACAAGGATCCCGCATGGAGGATCAGCTACAAGAGTCCCATGAAAGAGGAAAACGGGGTCAAATTTTGCTTTGTGAACTACGTTCGAAAAAAGGACAAGGAATAATGAAAAGACGGCTTAGTGCGCCGTCTTTTGTTTTACTTTATAGCACTCGGCAAAGGCCGCACCGCCGAGGATACACGCCGCGCCCAAAAGCTGGAGCGGCGTCATGGCCTCGCGGAGGAGGATCATGGCGAACACCACCGCAGACAGAGGCTCCAGATAACCCAGCACCGAAACGCTCTGCACCGGCAATCGGCCGATGGAGGAGAAATAGAGGTAACAGCCGAGGCCGCTGTTGACCACGCCCAGCATCAGCACCCACGGCCACGCCGTTCCGATGGCGGAGACGAACCCGAAGCCCTGCTTGCAGCCGACAAAGATCGCCACGGTCAAAAAAGCAAAGGTCATCTCCCACACCGTGTTGCCAAGGCCGGTAAAGTGAGGTGCCTTTTTATTTAAGATCACCAGCGCCGCGATGGTCACCGCGGACATAAGGCCGCAGAAGAGTCCCCAGAAAGAGTGGCCCTCCACGGCGATCCTGCCGTTACAGAGCACCATGCCCGCCACCACCACGGCAAAGCCCAGCAGCTTGGGCCACGTCAGTTTTTCGCGGAACAGCAGCGGCGAGACCATCATCACCAGAACGGGGCCGCAGTAGCACGCCAGCGTACCCAGTCCCACGCCGATATGCTGATAGGACTCGTAGAGAAACAGCCAGTTCAGACCCATCATCACGCCGCTGGACGCCAGAAAGGCAAACTCTTTCGGGTACTCACGAATGGGGGCGTGCTGACGGCTCAGCGTATAGAGCAGCCACAGCGTCACACCGCCGATAGCAGTACGGCACAGGACAATCTCATAGCTGCTCAGGGGGATATGGCTGGCGATGACGCCGTTGGAGCCGAAGATCAGCAGGGCGATCATAAATTTGAGATAAGACTTTTTCATAAATCGTCTCTTTTCCTCGAAATTTGGCTCTATGATATCACCAAAGCGACGGCGTTGCAACGGGGAAAAAAGTGTGATATATTGAATTTGATAATGGGCGGACAGAGTCGTCCGTCCCTACAGACACCCCCTCAGTCAGCCTGACGGCTGACAGCTCCTCTTACATAGGGGAGCCTTGAGCGGGCGACCGCAAGGGTCGCCCCTACGGGGGTCGGAAACTCATCAAAGGGAGGTGGCGAAGATGGCGGATCTGAATACCGATGTGCGGTACATCAAGGGCATCGGTGAGGTGCGGGGCAAGAGCCTTCAAAAACTGGGCATCGGCACCTTGCAGCAGCTCATCTCCTATTTTCCCCGGGCCTATGAGGATCGGAGCAAATTCTACCCCATTCGGGAGCTGCCGCTGAACGAAAACGCCTGCTGCCGCGCCATGATCGCCGCAGAGCCTACCTCCCACCGCATCAGCGGCGGACGCACCATCGTGAAGGTCCGGGCGGTGGATGAAAGCGGCGTGCTGGATCTCACCTTTTTCAACCAGGACTACCGCAAATCCTCTCTCCACACGGGCGAGACCTATCTCATCTACGGCAAGGCGGAGGGCGATCTCCTGCGGCGGCAGATGGTGAATCCTCTGCTGGAGAAAGAGGACAATCAACAGATCACCGGGCGCATCATGCCCGTGTATCCACTGACCAAGGGCATCAACCAGTTACAGCTCAGCCGCGCCGTGCGGCAGGGCTTAGACGAGTGTCGGGAGCTTTTAGACGACGTGCTGCCCGATGCAGTGCGGCAGGAAAATGAGCTGTGCTACACCAACTTTGCTTATGAGAACATTCACTTCCCCACCTCCTTTGAGGCGCTGGCGGTGGCACGGCGGCGGCTGGTGTTTGAGGAACTGTTTTTGCTGACCTGCGGCTTGCAGCGATTGCGGGCAAGACGAAAGGACGTAGCGGGGCCTGCCTGCCACGCGGTAAACTTGCAGCCGTTTTTGGAGAAGCTGCCCTTTCCGCTGACGGGCGATCAGCGCAAGGCCATCGACGACGCCGTGGGCGATATGCTGTCCGGGCGTCCCATGAACCGGCTGGTGCAGGGTGACGTGGGCAGCGGCAAGACCATGGTGGCGGCGGCGTGCGCGTGGTTTGCCGCGCAAAATGGGTGGCAATCAGCGCTGATGGCACCCACCGAGGTATTGGCACAGCAGCATTTTGCCACGCTTGCCCCGCTGTTTGAGAAGCTGGGACTGACCTGCGCCCTCCTGACCGGCTCTACCAAAGGCAAGGAACGACGGGAGCTGCTGGAGCTGCTGGAACGGGGCGAGATCGACCTGTGTATCGGCACCCATGCGCTTTTGACAGAGGACGTACAATATGCCCATCTGGGTCTGGTCATCACCGACGAGCAGCACCGCTTCGGCGTCAACCAACGCTCGGCCCTGGGGCAGAAGGCGGAAAACCCCCACATGATGGTGCTCTCCGCCACCCCCATCCCCCGGACGCTGGCGCTCATCATCTACGGCGATCTGGACGTGTCCGTCATTCGGGAGCTGCCGCCGGGACGGCAGACTGTGGACACCTTTGCGGTGGGGGAGAACTACCGAGCACGCATCAATGCCTTTATCCGCAAGCAGGTGCAGGAGGGCCATCAGGTATTCATCGTGTGCCCGCTGGTGGGCGACGCCGAAACCATCCCCGACGAGCGCAAGGCGGTGACCGCCTACGCGGAGAATTTGCAGGAAAAGGTGTTCCCCGAATTGCGGGTCTCTGTGCTCCACGGCAAGATGAAGCCGAAGGAGAAAGAGGCGGTGATGGCGGCGTTTTCCGCCGGGGAGAGTGATATTTTGGCGTCCACCACCGTCATTGAGGTTGGCGTGGACGTACCCAACGCCACGCTGATGCTGGTGGAGAACGCGGAGCTGTTCGGCCTGTCCCAGCTCCACCAGCTCCGGGGCCGGGTAGGACGGGGCAAGGCGAAATCCTACTGCATTCTGCTGTACCAGTCCACCAGTGAGAACGGCAAGGCACGGCTCAAGGCTCTGACGGACACCAATGACGGCTTCCGCATTGCAGAGGAGGACCTGAAGCTCCGTGGCCCCGGTGATTTCTTCGGGCAGCGTCAGCACGGTCTGCCGGCGCTGAAAGTTGCCGATCTGAGCTGCGATATGCGGCTTTTAGACGACGCCCAGCAGGCGGCGAAACGGCTGCTGGCGGAGGATCCCACACTGGAGCTGCCGGAGCACCGGGCGTTGAAGGAGCGGATTGCGCAGTTGTTTGCCCTCAACGCCGAGGCGCTGAATTAAACGGCGGAACACGGGTCGATGTGGGCATCGACCCCATGAAAAAGACGGGCGCGGGTGCGTCCGTCTTTTTTGTTTGCAAATTTATTCCCCGTACAGGCATTTGGCCAGCTTGAGGAACATCTCGTCCCGGTATTTGATGATGGCCTCGTCCTTGCCGCCGGAGTAGTCGTAAAATCCGGCGCCGTTTTTCACGCCCAGTCTCCCCTGGTCGATGCAGTCCTGTAAAATGCCGAAGGGCTCGGTGGCGTTGCACAGGTCAGGGAAGGTATATTTGGAGATATTATAGTGGATATCCACGCCGCCCAGGTCGATGGTCTCAAAGGGGCCGAAGCAGGCGTAGCGGAAGCCCAGGGCGTACTTCATCACGTCGTCCACCGCCTCCGGGGAGGCGATACCCTCCTGCACGATGTGGAGACTCTCCCGGAGAATGGCCTGCTGCAAACGGTTCAAAACGAAGCTGGGGGCGTCCTTGATGACCACCGGGCGCTTGCCAAGCCCCACGGCCACCTGCCGCACGGTCTCGGCGGATTCCTCACTGGTCTTTTCGCCCCGAATGACCTCGATCAAGGGAATGATATGGGGCGGGTTCATCCAGTGCATCCCCACGAAGCGCTCCGGATTTTCCACCGCTTCGGCGATGGCGGTGATGCTCAGGCCGGAGGTATTGCTGCACAGGATCGCATCTTTGGGGACGATGGCGCTGATCTGGCGATAGAACTTGTGCTTGATCTCCAGGTTTTCCAGGATGGCCTCCACCAGAAAATCGGTGTCCGCTAAGTCCTGGGGGGCAGCGGTAAAGGAGATGCGGGCTTGCAGAGCCGCAGACTCCTCCTCCGTCAGGTTGCCGGCGGCTACCTCGCCCTGCTGATTCCAGGTAATCATCTGCTTTGCCTTTTCCAGGGCGGCGGGGAATACGTCGTACAGCTTGACCTCATAGCTGAATTTGGCAAATGCCTGGGCAATGGAAGCCCCCATCGTGCCGGCGCCGGCAATGGCAATATGCTTGATCTCTCTCATGGCGATCCTCCTGTTATGTTTTCAAAACGGCTCCTTTGATCCATTTATTGTAACATTTCTTTTGAACAAAAGTCAAGATTATGCCAGTCCGCGGCGGAACTGTTCGATCATCTCTGAGGTGAGACTGACCTCACCGGAGCGGTCCGGAACTTCGTCACGACTGAGCCACATACCCTCGCCCACCTCTTTGCTGTCGACCTTAACGGTGGTATCACCGTCTACGTCGCAATAGAAACCCACCAACTGGCAGTCGGTAAATGCCCAGGGCTGATTTTTATAGTAGCGGATGTTCTTGACCTTGAGACCCACCTCCTCCATGACTTCCCGGCGGACGGTGTCCTCCAGGGTTTCACCGATTTCCACGAAGCCGGCAATGAGGGCATGACCCCGGGAGGGGCGGTCACAGTAGCGGATCAGCAGAATCTTATCACCGTTTTTCACCGCCACAATGACGGCGGGGCAGATCTTGGGATACTCCGTCAGACCGCAGTCCGGGCAGACCATAGCCCGCTCGATGTCGCTGGGCTGCATATGCTGACCGCATCTGCCGCAGTACTGGCGGGCAGCGTACCAGCGGCTCAGCTGGGCGCCGGTGATGGCAACGTATGCCACCTCCATGGGCCGCACATCGCGGATCTCGCCAAAGGGAACATAGATGCAGTCTGTGGCCTCCTTTTGGGGGGCGGTACAGCGGAAGCAGTCCACCCCGTCAAAAGTGAAGAGGTGCTGCGCGCCGTCGGTCACGTCCACGTCCTTTCCCACATGGGGCAGGGCGTAGCCCTCTGCGGTTTTTTTGAGTAGGACGCGACCCTTTTGATAGCACAGGGCGATATCGCCGTTTTTGGCTTCGATCTGTTTATACGTTCTGTCCAGATGGTGGCTGCCGATATCCTGTATCATAAAAGATCCCTCTTTTCTGTCGTTTTCCTGATTATACAACCTTGTCACCGCCGGAGCAAGATGGTATACTGATAAAAAACCGAGGAGAGGAGGATGTCTTGTGACAAAAGCGGAGCTTTTGCAGAAGGCGGACAGTCTGCCCCTGCTGCCCGGAGTCTATCTGATGATGGATAAATCCGGCCAGGTCATCTACGTAGGCAAGGCGAAGAAACTGAAAAACCGGGTCAGCCAGTACTTTCAGGAGACCTCCTCCCACAACGAAAAAACGCGGAACATGGTGGCGGCGGTGGATCGCTTCGACACCATCGTAGTACGGTCCGAGTTTGAGGCGTTGGTGCTGGAAAACTCTCTTATCAAGCGGCACCAGCCCCACTACAATATTCTGCTCAAGGACGACAAGGGTTATCCCTTTGTGCGTCTGGATGTCAAGGCGGCCTATCCCCGTTTTACGCTGGTGAGCAAATCTGCTGACGACGGGGCAGAATACTTCGGACCCTTTGGCGGGCGTCACGAGACCCGTGCCGCTATCGACGCGGTGTGCGCCATTTTGAAGCTGCCCACCTGCCACCGGCAGTTCCCCCGGGACATTGGTAAGGAGCGTCCCTGCCTGAACCACCACATCGGCAAGTGCGATGGCTGGTGCCAGAGGAACTTGGACGCTGCGGAATACCGGCGGCGCATCGGGCAGGCCACGGCACTGTTTCGCGGCAAGCTGCCTCAGCTCAAGCGGGAGATACAGCATGAGATGGAGCTCGCCGCGGAAAATTTAGAATTTGAAAAGGCGGCGGCGCTGCGGGATCAGGTGCGGGCGCTGTCCGTCCTCACCAAACAGCAGCAGGTGATCGCGGGACTCTGCGCCGACACCGATGTATGGGGTCTATATTGCGGACAGGTTCGTTGGGGAACAGCAGTGCTGCACATTGAGGACGGCAATCTGTCTGCCCGGGAGGTGCGGGTGTTTCCCACCGCCGCAGAGGACGGAGAAGCAGATATTCTCGCCGCCGTATTAAGTCAGTACTATCTGGGCAAAAACGCCCTGCCCCGGGAAATTCTTTTGCCAGTGGCGTTTGACGGCAGCGGTACTTTTGCCGCTCTTTTGACGGGCAATGCCAACCACAGCGTCACGCTGAAGGTGCCGCAGCGGGGAGAGCGGGCGGAACTGGTGCGTATGGCGGCGAAGAACGCCCGGGAAGAGGTAGAGCGCATCACCACCGACACCGAGCGCATCAACAAGACCCTGCTGCATTTGCAGGAGCTGGCCGACCTGCCCCGTTTTCCGGAGCGGATCGAGGCCTATGATATCTCCAACATCGGTGCCGACGATATTGTGTCCGGCATGGTGGTGTTCCAGAACGGTAAGCCTCTCAAGCGGGATTACCGCAAGTTCTCCATTGAGGGTCTCTCCCAGCCCGACGACTACGCCTCCATGCAGCAGACGCTGGAGCGCCGTTTGCGGCGGTATCTGGACGGGGATGAGAAATTCGCTCCTCTGCCCGATCTGCTGCTGATCGACGGCGGCTTGGGCCACGTCCATGCGGCAAAGGCGGCTTTGGAGACGGTGGGACTGGACATTCCCACGCTGGGCATGGTAAAGGATGACCGACACCGCACCCGAGCTCTCATCACGTCCCAAGGCGAGGAGCTGGGCATTCAGTCCTCACCGCCGCTTTACACGCTGATCGGTCAGATGCAGGAGGAGATCCACCGCTACGCCATCAGCTACCAGCGGCAGAAACACCGCAAGAGTACCTACCGCAGCAAGCTGGACGGCGTGGCAGGTCTGGGTGATACCCGGAAAAAGCTGCTTTTGAAGCGTTTCGGCACAGTGCGGGCCGTGGAGAAAGCGTCCCTCGCCGATCTGGAAAACGTTCTGCCTAAAAATGTGGCAAAGGCACTGTTTGAAAAACTGCATCAGGCATAAAAGATCCCGAGCCGTTTGGCTCGGGATCTTTTTGGCTTTTCTTATTCGCCGAAGTTGTTGTCAATCAGAGTCGCCAGTGCTTCCACGGCTTCGGTCTCGTCGGCGCCGTCAGCAATCACGGTGATAACGGTGCCCTTGACAATGCCCAGGCTCAAAATGCCCAGCAGACTCTTGGCATTGACACGGCGCTCTTCTTTCTCGACCCAGATGCCGCTCTTGAACTCGTTGGCCTTCTGAATAAAATAGGTGGCCGGTCTTGCGTGCAGCCCCACTTCGTTCTTGACAGTAATTTCCTTTGCGTACATAGATCAGCTCTCCTTTATATCCATGTTTCGGTGGAAAACAAAAAACCTTCTACTATATTCATTATACTAAAAAGCAGTGGGATTGCAATAGGAAAAATGCCAAATTTTCAGCAGGTCTGCCCAAAATTGCATTCTTATTTTGGTAAAAACGACAAATTTATTTCAGCTCCACCACAGTGACTCCCGCTTCGCCCTCTCCGTAGCGCCCCAGACGGAAGTTTTTAACCGCCTTGTTGCGTTTGAGCATCTCGTGGACTGCCTTTCGCAGAGCACCCGTACCCTTGCCGTGGATGATGGTCACGGTCCCCAGCTTCGCCATAACGGCGGCGTCGATATAGTTCTCCACCACGCTCTCTGCCTCCAACGTCTCCAGACCCCGGATGTCCAGCTCGGACGCGGCACGGGCAGCAATCCGCACCTCTGGAGAGGCGGACTTGGAGATGATGCGCTGCTTGTTCTTCTTTTCGATCTCCTCTGCGGTCTCCAGCAGCCGCACCTGGCTGGATTTCACCGTCATCTTCATCTTCCCCGCCTGAAGGAGCAGAGTTCCATCGGTGTTGACATTCACCACCGCGGCACCGGTGCGGACACCGGGCAACTCCACCGTATCGCCCACAGCGATGGGACGGCTGGGGGTAAAGGTGGGCTCAGCCTCCTCCCGGATATGGAGGGCCTTGTTGGCCTCTTTCAGCTGGTGCTTCACGGCGGCACGGGCATCGTTGATGGTCTGCATATCCGCCGCCTTTTGCTGCTGACGGCGGAGATCATCCAACTCGGCAAAAATTTCAGCCGTTTTCTGTTCCGCCTCCCGGACGATGCGCTTGGCCTCGGCTTCCCCCTTTTGCCGGGCGTTGTCCTTGGCACGCTCCATCTGCTCCCGAAACGTTCTCGCCTTGCGGGCGTCCTCCTCCCGCTGCTGCCACAATCTGTCCGCCTCCGTCTGTGCTTTTTCCAGACGCTGACGCTTCTCTTCCAGCTGACTCAGCACATCCTCAAATCGGACACTCTCGCTGTCCATCTGCGCCTTTGCCATATCGATGACGTGTTCATCAAGACCCAGCCGGGCCGCGATGGCAAAGGCGTTGGACTTGCCGGGGATGCCGATCAGCAGTCGATAGGTGGGGCGCAAGGTCTGAACATCGAACTCGCAGCTTGCATTTTCCACCCCTGCGGTGGTCATGGCGTAGGTTTTCAGCTCGGCGTAGTGGGTGGTGGCGGCGGTAATGGCACCCTTTTCCCGTGCATTCTGAATAATGGCGATGGCCAGTGCTGCACCCTCTATGGGGTCGGTACCGGCACCCAGCTCGTCAAAGAGCAACAGACTCTCCGTGTCCGCCTGGCGCAAAATCTCTACCGTGTTGGACATATGGGCGGAGAAAGTGGACAAATTCTGCTCAATGCTCTGCTCATCGCCCACATCTGCCAGCACCCGCTCAAAGACGCGGATACTGCTGCCGCTGTCAGCGGGAATATGGAGGCCGCACTGGGCCATCAGACACAAGAGGCCGAGAGTTTTTAGCGTAACGGTCTTGCCACCGGTGTTGGGGCCGGTAATGACCAGCGTGTCGTACTCCTCGCCCAGAGAGACGGTGATGGGGACCGCCTTGGCGCTGTCCAACAGCGGGTGACGGGCACGGCGCAGCGAGATGCCGCCCTTTTTCTTCACCTCAGGGCGGCTGGCGTTCATGGCATAGGAGAGCTGCGCCTTGGCGAAGATCACGTCCAGATGCACCAGCACATCATAGTCGTATAAGATGTCCTCCTGAAATCCGGCACAGTCTGCGCTGAGGGCGTGGAGAATGCGGTCGATCTCCTTCTGTTCCCGGGCTTCCAGCTCTTTCAATTCATTGTTGGCCTGCACCACGCCCATAGGCTCGATAAAAAGCGTGGCACCGCTGGAGGAAATATCATGCACCAACCCAGGAAGACTGCCCTTGAACTCTGCCTTGACGGGCACGACAAAACGGCCGTCGCGCTGGGTGATGAGGGCCTCCTGCAGCACCTTGGCGTAGCTGGGGGAGGAGATAATCTTCTGCAAAATCTGTCGGCCCCTGGTGGCGGCGAGGCGCATTTTTCGACGGATATCGGCCAGTTCGGTGCTGGCCGTGTCCGCGATGGTCTCCTCGTCCAGAATAGCAGAACGAATTTTCTCCTCTAAGTACTTGTTGGTGTGGAGGGCTGAAAACAGGTGGTCGATGGCGGTGGGAACACCGCTGCGGTCTGCATCATACTCCGCTACCCGGCGGCTGGCGGTCAGCACACCGGCGATATCCAGCAGTTCCCGGGTGTTCAGCATACCGCCGTGGTCGGCACGGGAGAGCGATGCCGCCACGTCCTTGACACCGGCAAAGTTGGGACTGCCGTGGAGTCCGATGCGGTCTTTGGCGGCGTCGGTCTCGTCCAGCAGGCGCTTGACCTCAGCGGCATCTGCCGTGGGGAACAGTTTCCCGCATCGCTCCCTGGCAGCGTCGGACACGGCATGGCGTCCAAGCTGCTCCAGCACCGTAGGCAGCTCCAACGTGCGGATGGATTTTTCAAATAAATCGGTCATAAATGTACCTCTTGGGGTCAAATCATACTCTTATAGTAATCTAATGTACGAAAACTTCTCTCCAACTGTGCGGAAACGAATGCCTCGGCGGCGTGATCCAACCGTTCCAAGTCCCCGGGGGATACGGAGAAGCTGTATAGTTTTTTGTCATCGCAGTTCAATATGTACCGCAGGGTTTCCAAGGCGCCCACCGTCAAGGGCAGACTCAGGCCGTTTGTCTTACAGACAGCGCAATGAATCACGCCCTGCACCGCGTCCAGCACCGGTTTTTCGGGCACCTTGCCACAGACGGCACAGGCGTCGCAGTAGGGCTCGAAGCCGGAGAGCGCCATCAATCGGAAGGTAAAGGCGGGTTTGACGATGACAGGATCCTTATTCAGTTCCGACAGGGCGTAAAGCGCGTTGAGCAGCAGGCGTAAAAGCTCCGATGCGGCCTCCGGGGTGCATACCGCCTCGCAAAGCTCCGCAAAATAGGAACCGAGAGACAACAATACGATATCCTGCCGCACACCGCCGAACAGCGCCACGGTGGACGCCTCGTTCAGATAGTACCACTCCCCCCGCTCGGTGAGGGTCATCTCGCTGTATGTGAGAAGCTGACAGGCGGCGCTATATTTGCTCTTTTTACTGCGGGCACCCTTGGCAATAACGCTGATACGCCCCAGGTCCGGGGTCAGAACAGTCAAAATCAGGTCTGTTTCTCGGGTAGACGTCTGGCGCAGAACAAGGCCGGTGGTCACCCGTTTTTCACTTTGCATACTGTGACCACCTCCTTCAAAAGGGGATCGTGCGGGCGAACAGAGTCGTCCGCCCCTGCAATTTTCCCCATCATATACCACTCCGGTGCGCCGGTCTCCCAAAACAATTGCCAGTAATCCATGCCACTTTCACCTCGCGGTTATTTTGCGCGGAGCGGGGCAGATTATGGTTGGTAATTATTCCTCCGTAAAGCCCTGCATACGAATAAAGTTGGGATTATCGCGCCAATTTGCCACAGCTTTGCCTGTGGCAAATGTGCTTTATTAAATGCTCGCTTTCGCTCGCGGGAAAATTGGCGCATAAAGCAACACGTATGGATCCGTTTTACTCCTCCGTAAAGCCCTGCATACGAATAAAGTTGGGATTATCGCGCCAATTTTCCTTGACCTTCACCCATGTCTCCAGATAGACCCGGGTGCCCATAAATTTCTCAATATCATGCCGCGCCATAGTGCTGATCTTCTTCATCATGGCACCCTGTTTGCCGATGAGAATGCCCTTGTGGCTCTGCTTTTCGCAGTAGATGGTTACGTCCAGATCGATGATGCCGTTTTCCCGCTCGGTAAAGCGGGTGACCTCCACGGCGGTACCGTGGGGGATCTCCTTGTCCAGGCAGTAGAGCATCTTTTCCCGGACGATCTCAGCGCAGACCTGTGCATCGGGCTGATCGGTGGTCATGTCCTCCGGAAAGAGCTGAGGACCGGCCACCGCGTACTTCTGCAGCTGTGCCATCAACTCATCCAGGCCGTCACCGGTCTTGGCAGAGATGGGAATAATGGCGTCAAAATCGGAGTGTGCCTCGTTGTAGGCAGCGATGACCGCCAGCAAATCGTCCTTTCGCTCCACCGTGTCCACCTTATTGATGCACAGCACGCAGGGGAGTTTTTCCTCCTGCACCCGCTGGAGCAAGATCTTTTCCGGCTCACCTACGTGGGCGATGGGCTCCACCAGCAGCAACGCGCACTCCACCGCGCTGAGGCTCTCGTGTACCACCTTGACCATGTAATCTCCCAGACGGGAACGTGGCTTATGGAGACCCGGGGTATCCAGCAGAACGAACTGGGTATCGCCGCGGTTCACCACGCCGTAAATGCGGTTGCGGGTGGTCTGGGGCTTGTTGCTGACGATGGCGATCTTCTCGCCCACCAGCGCGTTGGTCAGGCTGGATTTTCCCACGTTGGGCCGTCCGCAGACGGTGATCATGGCAGTTTTTGTGATCTTCATAGGTGATCCTCCACTCTCTCATGTGTGAGCAGTTTGATAGTAATTTGTACTATTTTTTCAGAACTTACGTTTTGTATTCATCTTTTCAGGTCTAAGGATGTCATAATGACCTCTTCTCTGCTGCGCATCTGCTGTTTCATCTTGCCCTCGTCCATGTGGTCGTAGCCCAACAGGTGCAGCACCGAATGGACGCAGAGGTAGGAGATCTCCCGCTCAAAGCTGTGGCCATACTCCACCGCCTGGGCTCTGGCGCGCTCTACGGAGATACACATATCCCCCAGGGGCACGCAGTCGGTCTCCGGGTCGATGTCATATTTATCGGGGTGCTCTCCGGGTGCAAGATCGAACATAGGAAAACTCAGCACATCGGTGGGTCTGTCCACATTCCGCATGGCGAGATTGACCTGATGGATCCCGTCGTCATCGGTGAGCAGGACGTTGATCTCGCAGGGCAGCTCCACACCTTCGCAGGCAAGCACCGCTTTGATGGCGCGGCGCAGCAGGGCAGCCAGGGCGGGGTTGTTGATGCCCTTGCGGTTACTTGTGACGGAAATTCTGTGTGTCATGGTTTTGCCCCCGTTTCTCCTCGTACTTGGCATATGCCTCAATGATACGCTGCACCATCACGTGGCGCACTACGTCGTTTTGGGTCAGCTCCATGATACCGATACCCTCCACGCCCTTGAGAACTTTCATGGCCTCTTTCAATCCGCTGGGCTTGTCCCCCGGCAAATCGATCTGAGTAATGTCACCGGTGATGACCACCTTGGAGCCGAAGCCCATGCGGGTAAGGAACATTTTCATCTGCTCCCGACTGGTGTTCTGGGCCTCGTCGAGAATGATGAAGCTGTCGTCCAGCGTTCTGCCCCGCATATAGGCAAGGGGTGCCACCTCAATATTGCCCTTTTCCAGATATTTTTGATAAGTCTCGGCGCCCAGCATATCGAAAAGAGCGTCGTACAGCGGGCGCAAGTAGGGGTCCACCTTGCTTTGCAAATCGCCGGGCAAAAAGCCCAACCGTTCGCCGGCTTCCACCGCCGGACGGGTCAGGATGATGCGGTTGACCTGCTTGTCCCGAAAGGCCGACACGGCGGCGGCCACCGCCAGATAGGTCTTGCCCGTACCGGCAGGCCCTACGCCGATGGTGACGGTATTCTTCCCAATGCTGTCCACATACTGCTTCTGACCGATGGTTTTGGGCTTGACGGGGCGGCCCTTGGAGGTGATGCAGATCACGTCCTGAGTCAGCTCCGCAATCTTCTCGCTCTGGCCGCTGCGGCACAGGCCCACCACATAGCGGACGTGCTGCTCGGTAATGACCTCGCCCTTTTTGGCAAGAGTCAAAAGTGCCTGCACCGCCTTTTCCGCCAGCACAGCACCCTCTACATCGCCGGACACCACGATCTCACCGTCCCGGTTGACGATGATGACGTTAAACTCCTGCTCTAAAAGGCGGATATTCTCATCAAAGGAGCCGAAGACCTCGATGGCCTCCTCCATGCGCTCGATGCCGATGCGCTGTTCCATATCGTATCCCTCTTTCGTAAAGGTCTTGTTATCCAATAGGGACGCTTCTGCCGATCTGCTCCAGGCACTCCGCCTTGAGGGTCACGGTGAGATAGCCGTCCTTCTCTGTGGCGGCAAAGCGGGTGCTCTCCACCGTGCCGTCCTCGGCCATCAGGGTTTGCAGTTGGTGCAAAAGAGTCTGTTCCCCCTCCTGCCGTGCCTGCTCTATGGTGCGCTGTGCCGGTGCGGTTTCCGCCGTGGCAAACTTCTCCACCGCCAGCGTCACCGGCAGACGGAAGCCAAAGGGCAGGGTCAGAGGTTTATACTGTGTTATTTTATCACAATCTGTCCCCAATACGCTACCCCCTGGGGAAAAATTTATCCGTCGTTTTCCGAAAATGATGCCCAGACGGGTCCTGCTTTTCACGGTTTGGGTGTTTTGCTGACTCTCCAGCGGCACGGAGACCGACAGGTCGTACCAGGTACGGCCGTAGACCTTACCCATGCCGTGGAGCAGACGCACGCCGGTCATCTCGCTGTCCACCACGCCGGAGATGAGAAGCTGTCCTCGGGTAACGGTGCTGCCCTGCATTACCTCCGCCTTACCGTCCAACGCCTCCACACGGGTCACAAGGCCGTCCTTTGCCGCCACAACGTTGCACTTTTCGGCGTCCTTGAGCAGCACGGGCGGGCGGTGACGCTCCACCACCTGCACGTGGGCGGTACAGCCGGACACGTTCACCGCAAGCCAGGAAATATCCTTGAGCTCCAGCAGAATATGGTTCCGCAAATCCTCCTGGTCGATAGAGAGGGAGCGAGTCCCTACCTTGACGCCCTGCTTCTCCAGAGCGCGCAGGATTTGTTCTGTGGGGACAGTATCGTTGCCGCTGATCTCGATGTCCCAAAGAAAGGTATTGCCCCACCAGAACAGCAGAAGGAATACCGCCGCCGCCCCCAGCAGAACATAGCGGCGGCGGAAACGCCTCAGCACCACCGGTGCGCCCTTTTCCCGGCGTACTGTCAAAGTCACGTCCAGTTCTTTTGTCACGCTTTTCAGGCGGAAATGACCCCAGCGGGTGGTGCGGAGAGTGAATGCGGTGGCAGAGTGCCACTTCACGTCCCAAAATGGAATATCGTGGACGGCGCAGAGATTGAAAAGCCGCTCCGGCATGGTGCACTCCACCGCCAGAAGTACGCTGCCCCGCAGAAAGTTCAGCAGTTTCTGATACACTTATTCAATCAACTCCAATCCGCAAATCCGCCCTGAGATACGCACCTCGTCGTCGGTCATCGCCACGATCTGCAAATCAAATCCCTGCACGCGGACGATGACGCTGCCGCCGCCGATATCAATACTCTCGGTGGAGTAGCTCAGAATGCCCTTGTGCCGGTCCATGTATAGCGTCCGATTACCCGTCAGCTCCAAACGCGGTACATCGGCGATGATAGCGGGCTCTAAGTCTAGACGCTCCATGGTCTCGGCACCTCTTTTGAAAATTGCACGGCGCTTCTTGTTGTCCAAACCCCTCACCTCTTTGCTATGGATATGCAAGGGAAGCAGAAAACTTGCCCGTTCATACTTGTCCCGCCCCACGCATATTCTTTGCAGAGGTGATGGCCATGAAACGATCTCTGCTGAAGGGGCGGCAGGTGGCGCTTTGTACCCTGCTCATCGGGGCGGCAGCTCTGCTGCTGGCATCCCATGACACCGTGGCTCTCGCGGTGCGGGAAGGGCTCTTTCTGTGCGCGCAAAACGTGATTCCTTCCCTGTTTCCGCTCTTTGTCACCGTTTCCCTCGCCATCGGCTGCGGTTTAGGGGGTCTGCTGCCGCCTACGACAGCGGCACTGCTCCTCGGTCTGGTGGGCGGCTACCCCGTAGGGGCAAAGACGGCGGCGGAACTGGTACGCAGCGGCGCTATGGAGCGGCAGGACGCGCAGAAAATATTGCTGTGCTGCAACAACGCAGGTCCGGCCTTTATCCTGGGCATTGCCGGCTACGGGGTATTTCAAAGCGCCCGAGTGGGTTGGGCGCTGTATGGCATTCACGCCCTGTCAGCGCTGTTTGTTTTTGTATGGTTGCCCCGTCGGCAGGCGGGACGACAAACGCCCTTCTCCCCGCCTCCCTTTGCGGTGGTCTTTGTAGAAGCGGTGCGCTCCGGGGTCACCGCAATGTTGAATATCTGCGGCTTCGTGGTGCTGTTTTTGGTAGTGCTTCGTCTGCTGACAGTCTATGTCGGGGTGACCCACCCGCTTTTACTGGGTGCAATCGAGCTGACCAACGGCATCCTGTTGCTGCCGAACGACGCAAACGGATTTGTGATGGCGTCGGCGCTTCTGGGCTGGGGCGGACTCAGCGTACACTGTCAGACGGCAGCAGTGCTGGAGGGCAGCGGGCTCAGACTGTCGCCCTATCTCCTTGCCAAACTGGCGCAGGGCGCCCTGTCGGCGGCAATGGCCTTTGCGGTAAGCGGTTGGGTTTTCAAATAAAAAACTCCGAGTTCAAACTGCATCTGTCAAGGGAAAGAAGACACAAAAACCACCACAAATTTAGAAACCCAGT
>R20__coassemble_107_pt1 | contig 63688 bp, 57 predicted proteins | sample R20__metabat2_high_PE_008 | metagenome-assembled genome bin R20 | reverse complement strand
GAAGCTGTATCAGCAGGCACCCCAGGGCGGCGCACAGGGCTGCGACCCCAACTGTACCGGCGACTGCGGCAACGCAGGTGGTACACAGGGCGGCGGTGAATACTATGACGCCGACTACAAGGTGGTCGACGAGGACGAGAAGGGCGAAAACAAATAAGAAACCATTACACAAATAAGGGAGAGGAGCGCCTCTCCCTGTTTGTGGTGTTTAGGAAAGTGAAAAATCTATTGTAGGGGCGGCCTTGTGTGGCTGCCCGCGGGCGACCGCAAGGGTCGCCCCTACGGTTTTATATCGTGGGAGCGTTATATGGCACAGGAGAAAAGAGATTATTACGAAGTCCTCGGTGTTTCCAAAGGGGCATCGGAGGACGAGATCAAAAAGGCCTATAAAAAGCTGGCGCGGAAATACCACCCCGACATGAACCCCGGCAACAAAGAGGCTGAGGAGAAGTTCAAAGAGGTCAACGAGGCTAACGAGGTACTGTCCGATCCCCAGAAGAAAGCGCGATACGACCAGTTCGGTTTTGCCGGCGTGGATCCCAGCTACGGCGGAGGCGGCCCCGGCTGGGGCGACGGCGCTGCGGGCTTTGACTTCGGCGATCTGGGCGATATTTTTGGCAGCTTTTTCGGCGGCGGCTTCGGAAGCGGGGCACGACGCAACGGTCCCCAGCGGGGCGACAGCATTCGTCTGAGCGTGACGGTGGATTTCATCGAGGCGGCCTTCGGCTGCGAGAAAGAAGTCACTCTGGAGCGCAGCGAGATGTGCGAGACCTGTAGGGGCAACGGCTGTGCCCCCGGCAGCACGCCGGAGGTGTGTCCCGACTGCCGGGGTACGGGTGTGGTCAATCAGGCCCAGCGCACGCCTTTCGGCGTCATGCAGTCCCAGGCCCCCTGCTCAAAATGCCGCGGCAAGGGAAAGATCATCCATCAGCCCTGTCCCGACTGTCACGGCAGCGGTCAGATGCGAAAGCGCAAGACCATCAAGGTCAATATTCCCGCCGGTATCGACGACGGGCAGACCATCTCCCTGCGGGGACAGGGTCACGCCGGAAAGAACGGCGGACCCAAGGGTGATCTGCTGATTACCGTGCTGGTGCGGCCTCACGAGCTGTTTCGTCGGGAGGGAACGGCGGTGTTCTGCGAGGCGCCGATCACCTTTGCACAGGCGGTACTGGGCGCAGAACTGGAGATCCCTACCATTGACGGCAAGGTGAAGTATTCCATTCCCGAGGGGACCCAGAGCGGCACGGTGTTCCGTCTGCGGGGCAAGGGTATCCCCGTTCTCAACGGCCGGGGCCGCGGCGATCAGTACGTAACGGTGTCCATCGAGACCCCAAAGGGACTCACCAAGGAGCAAAAGGACGCCCTTCGCAAGTTCAGCGAAACGCTGGGCGAGAACAATTACGAAAAGCGCAAGAGCTTTTTCGGAAAGAAGAAGTGAGTCATGTATTTAGCCGACTATCATACCCATTCCAACTGCTCTCCAGACGGCACGCTGCCGATCCGGGAAATGGTGAAATCCGCGATGGAGAAGGGTCTGCAGGAGATCTGTATCACCGACCATGTGGATACCTACTACTGGAAAGATCTGTCCCTACGCCGGGATTTTGACTGGGACAAGGTGAAGTGCCAATATGACGAGGCCTGTGGGCTCTACGGCGACAAGATTAAGGTCAAATTAGGCTGTGAGCTGGGTGATTCCCAGTTGTCCTTTTCCAATGCGGAGCATCTGCTCTCTATCGCGCCGGAGTTGGACTTTGTCATCGGCTCGGTGCATCTGTCCGGCGATAAGAACGGCAACAACAAGGACCTGTACTACATCGAGCAGGGTGACGCCGACTTCTACCGTGGGGTCATCGACGACTATCTGGACGAGATCGAGGCGGTGGCAAAGTGGGGCAAATGCAGCGTGCTGGGCCATATCACGCTGCCCCTGCGCTATATCAACGAGAACTACCACGCGGGTCTGACCTATGCCGAGCACATGGACCGCGTGGCGGAGATCTTCAAGATCATCATCCCCAAGGGCGTTGGTATCGAGTGCAACACCAATCGGGGCGGGGAACCCCTGCCCTACGGAGAGATTTTGAAGCTCTATCACGATCTGGGCGGCGAGATCATCACCCTGGGCAGCGATGCCCACAGCGCGGAATTCGTGGGCCACGTGATCCCGGAGAGGCAGGAGCTGCTGCGGCAGTGCGGATTCAAATACTTTACGACATTTACAAAGTGCAAGCCGGAATGGCAGAAGTTATAAGGAGAGAACAACATGAAAATTGCAATCGGTTGTGACCACGGCGGATATCTGCTGAAGCAGGATATTCTGATCTGGCTGGAGGAAAACGATGTTGACTACGAGGACGTGGGCTGCTTCAATACCGACAGTGTAGACTATCCCGTCTATGGGGAAAAGGTGGCGCGCCTGGTGGCAAGCGGGGACTGTGACAGGGGCATTGTCATCTGTACCACGGGTATCGGCATCTCCATCGCCGCCAATAAGGTCAAAGGGATTCGCTGCGCCCATTGTCCCGACGTGCTCAGCGCGGAGATGACCCGCCGCCACAATGACGCCAATGTGCTGGCGATGGGCGCCGGTATGATCGGCCCCAACGTGGCAAAGAAGATGGTGGAGGTGTTTTTGAACACTGAGTTTGAGGGTGGACGTCATGCCCGCCGTGTGGGTCAGTTAGACGCCATCGAACCCTGAATTTTAATGTAAGGAGCTGCTTAATATGGCGAGATACGGTTACAATGCCTACCATGGTCGCAGCAGCGCAAAAAAAGTCATTCTGATCATCGCTCTGGTGCTGATTATTTTGGGTGCTGTGGGCTATCTGCTGGCGCAGAACTACATCGTATACGATGACGCTGGTCAGGCCCATCTGGAGCTGCCCAAACGCCAAAAACCCCAAAAGGCAGGGGGGGATCTGCCGGAGGGCAACGTGAACATCGAATATGTGGAGCCGCCCGAAAAGTGGCTGCCGGTGGAGGAGATCCACGCCACCCAGCTGGAACAGGGTGCGCTGAGATGGGATCCGGCGACGATTCTGGCGTCGGCGGACGAGGCCATGGTCATTGACACGAAGTTGATCAACGGCGCTATTACCTATACCACCGGTGTGGAGGTGCCGCCCCAGATCCACGTGGAGAAGTACGACACCATGGCGAACCTGAAGGCGTTGCTGGCGGACGACCGCTATACCGTGGCGCGGATGTCGGTACTTTGTGACAGTTACTTTGTGCGCGCCCATAACGAGGCGGCGCTGCACTGGGAAAACGGAATGTTCTGGTATGATACCGACGGTTGGGCATGGGTGGATCCCACCAACGCCGATGTGCTGGGCCATAATACTGCTCTTTGCAGGGAGTATGCCGATCTGGGCTTTGACGAGATCATGCTGGACTATTTCAGCTATCCCCTCAGCGGCAGAACAGATGCCATCGTACTGGACGAAGATCTGGACAAGGTGGCGGTGTTGCAGAGCTTTGCCGAAAGCTTGCGAAATTCTCTGCCGGAAGATACGGTGCTGAGCATTGTGATCCGCAGCGATGTGGCGGAGGAATACGGCTTGTCTCCGGAAATGATCGCGGCCTGCTTTGACCGGATCTATCTCGCCCCCGGGGTAGATACCACGACGCTTCTGAGCGCGCTGCCGGAGGATTATGACCGTAGTACCCGGGTGGTGCAGATGGGATATCAGAAGCCCCAGAGTGGCAGCTATGTTCTGTTGACACAGTAAAAGAGAACAAAAAATCCCCGTTTTGAACGGGGATTTTTTGTTCTCTGCTTAATAGGTCTGCAGTTCCTCTTCGCCATTGAGGACACGCAGGGCGCCTTGGCTCAGGGACAGCAGCTCATCCTCGCCGGGATAGACGGTGATGGGAGCAATCCAGCCGATCATCTTGGTTAGGGCATCCACAGTCTCCTTGCCGTAGGCGATACCGCCGGTGAGGATAATCTGGTCAACCTTACCGTTCATGGCGGCTGCCATGGAGCCGATCTCCTTACCAATTTGGTAGTGGAAGGCGTCGACGACCTCGGCAGCCTTGGGATCGGTCTCGGCCTGCTTCAGAATGTCGCGCATATCGGTGGACCCCACATAGGCCACCAGACCGCCGCGGCCGGTGAGCATCTTGCGGATCTCGGCCTCGGTGTATTCGCCGCCGAAGCACAGATTCACCAGATCACCAGAGGGCAAAGAGCCGGCGCGCTCGGGAGAGAAGGGACCTTCGCCGTCCAGGGCGTTCTCGGTATCGATGACGTTGCCCTGCACGTGGGCGCCCACGGAGATGCCGCCGCCCATGTGGCAGACGATAAGGTTCAGCTCCTCATATTTCTTGCCGTTTTCCTTGGCATAGCGCTTGGCAACGGCCTTCTGGTTCAGGGCGTGGAATTTGCTACGACGAGTCAGAGCGGGGTGACCGGAGTAGCGGGCCACAGCCCACAGCTCGTCAACAGCGGGGGGATCCACCACGAAAGAGGGGATGCCCAGCTCATCACCGATCTCTCGGGCAATCAGAGCGCCCAGGTTGCAGGCGTGCTGACCCTGTACACCCTTAATGCAGTCGGCCAGCATCTTGTCGGTGGTAGCATAGGTGCCGCCGTGGAGAGGAGCCACCAGACCACCGCGTCCGGAAACGGCAGTAAGCTGCTTGGCGTCAAAATTATTTTCTGCCAGTGCATCCATGACCAGCTGCTTACGCCACTCCTTTTGGGAGGGAATATTCTCAAATTTGGCAATCTCCTCGGCGGGGTGACGCAGGGTCTTGTCGAAGAGCAGCTTTTCGTCTTCATAGACACCGATCTTGGTGGAAGTGGAACCGGGATTGATGACAAGAATCTTGTGGGACATAATAGGTTTCCTCCTCATAAAATATCATTTACACAGCATTTCGCTTTTTTCACCAAATAACATTATACAGAAATTGGGGATAGATAGCAAGTCCTATTTTCGTCGACGAATTCGGTAAAAGGGGCGCAAATCAACTGTTTTGCAGCCTCCGCAGCTTGGCCTGAAATTCGTGGGGCAGATCACAGTGCAGGAAAACCTTCTCCCCGGTGCGGGGGTGGATAAAGGTAAGCCCTGTGGCGTGAAGGCATTGACCGGTCAGTCCGGGAACGGGTTTTTTATTGCCGTAGACCGTGTCGCCTAAAATCGGGTGGTTGATGTGTGCCATGTGGACGCGGATCTGATGGGTGCGTCCGGTCTCCAGACGGCAGCGGACGTGGGTAACGCCGTGATACCGGGCGATGACCTCCCAATGGGTGACGGCACGGCGTCCGTCGGGACGCACCGCCATCTTCTTTCGGTCGGTGGGATGGCGGGCAATGGGGGCATCCACCGTACCGCTGTCCTGCCGCAGATTGCCAACCACCAGGCACTCGTAGGTGCGGGCCAGCGTGTGGTCGGCGAGCTGGGCGGAAAGTCCCAGATGTGCCGCGTCATTTTTGGCGGCGATGATGAGCCCGCTGGTGTCCCGGTCGATGCGGTGGACGATGCCGGGACGCTTCTCCCCGCCCACGCCGGAAAGACTGTCGCCGCAGTGGTGGAGCAAGGCGTTGACCAGCGTGCCGTCGGGGTGACCGGGCGCCGGGTGGACGACAAGGCCAACAGGCTTATTGACCACGATCACGTCATCGTCCTCATAGACCACGTCGAGAGGGATTGCCTGGGCAGTCACCTCGGTTTCCACCGCTTCGGGCTGTTCCACCAAAATGCTTTCGTCGCCGCGCAGACGGTAGTTTTTGGCGAGAGGTTTGCCGTTTACGGTGACGTTCCCCTGCTCCAAAAGCCTCGCCGCGGCGCTGCGGGTCAAGCCCTCAATCGACCCGGCGAGGAAGCTGTCGATGCGCTTCCCCGCGTGTTCAGTTGTTGCTGTCAGGGTCGTCTGCATGGGGCTTCTCCCTCTTGTCGTATTTTTCGTACAGCCACAGGTAGTAGACGGCGCCTAAAATCGCGCCCACCACCACAAAGCAGTCCGCCAGATTGAAGATGGGGTAGTGCATGAATTGCAGGTCAAACATATCCACCACATAGCCCAGGGCGATACGGTCGATGTAGTTGCCGATACCGCCGCCCAAAATGAGCAGCCCTGCAATCACACCCAGGGGGTGCCGGATGATCTTCTTTACCAGAAGCACCACCACCGCCACCATCAGCACGGTGGTGATAATGAGCAGCACGGCGGTCTTGCCGGAGAAGCTGGACCAGGCCGCGCCGTAGTTATGCAGTCGGGTGAGCTGTACCACACCGGGCAAAAAGGGCGCGCTCTCGCCTAAGGCAAGGTGGGTGGTGACCCAGTGTTTCAAAAGCTGGTCGCCGCCGATGAGCGCCGCCAGAACAAGCAGATACCAGAGCATAGCATACCTCGCAGAATTGTTTTGCCTATCATACCCCAAAACGGAAGATTTTGCAAGGCGGATTGTTGACAAAGGAAAAAGTGCCGAAAGCGCCTCTTTTTCTTGTCATCTGTCGAAGCTTGTGCTATACTATATCAGTTAAAATAGGCTTATTATCGGGAGGCAATCCTTTGGAGAGAACGAGGGTCGTGCTGGCGGAGAGTGACGTTGCCCGCCAGCGGGAATTTGAGAAAAAAATTGCAGAAATACATACGGCACGGGGCATGACTCCCAAGGCCATGGTGGACACCTTCGGCTGCCAGCAGAACGTGGCGGACAGCCAGCACATCCTGGGGATGCTGGAGGCTATGGGCTGCACCTTTACCGACAAGGCTGAAGAAGCCGACATCGTGGTGCTGAACACCTGTGCCATCCGGGATCACGCGGAAAAGCGGGTGTACGGCAATTTGGGTGCGTTGACCCACACCAAAAAGGCCAACCCGGAGCAGATTATCTGCCTGTGCGGGTGCATGGCGCAGCGGCCGGAGGTGGCGGAAAAGGTACGCAAGTCCTATCGCCACGTGGACTTGGTGTTCGGCCCCCAGGCGCTGTGGAAGTTCCCGGAGCTTTTGTATCAGGTCTATACCCGCCGGGGACGGGTGTTCTCCGTCGAGGACGAACACGGTACTATCGCCGAGGGGATGCCGGTGGTGCGGGAGGGACGTACCCGGGCGTGGGTCAGCATCATGTACGGCTGCAACAACTTCTGCTCCTACTGCATCGTACCCTATGTCCGGGGGCGGGAACGCTCCCGTGAGCCGGAGAAAATTTTGGAAGAAGTCCGTGAGCTGGCGGAAGCCGGGTACAAGGAGATTACCCTGCTGGGGCAGAACGTGAACTCCTACGGCAAGGATCTGGGTACAGGATATGACTTTGCCGACCTGCTTGCCGCCATCGATGAGATCCCCGGCGACTACCTGATCCGTTTCATGTCCTCCCAGCCGAAGGATGCTACATTCAAGCTGTTCGACACCATGGCACGGTGCCGCCACGTGGCCAAGCAGCTCCATCTGCCGGTACAGTCCGGCTGCGACCGGGTGCTGAAGGCTATGAACCGCCCCTACGACAGGGCGAAGTATCTGGAACTCATCAACTATGCCCGCAAAGTCATGCCGGAGCTGGTGCTGACCTCGGACGTGATCATCGGTTTCCCCGGGGAGACGGAAGAGGAGGCCATGGAGACCGTGGAACTGGTGCGTCAGGTGGAGTTTGACGCCCTGTTCACGTTTATTTTCTCCCCCCGTCCCGGCACACCGGCGGCGAAGATGGACGACCCGGTATCCCGGGAGGAAAAGCAGGTATGGTTCGACCGGCTGTGTGAGACCCAGAACGAAATTTCCGCCCGCCACCATGAGAAGTATATCGGCAAGACGCTCCGCTGCCTGGTGGACGGCGAGACCGACGATGCCCGCTATCCGTTATCTGCCCGGACAGCGGGCGGGCGGCTGGTGCATTTGGTGGGCGACAAGTCCGCCGTGGGCACCTATCGGGACGTAAAAATTACCGACAGCAACACCTGGGCGCTGTTTGGCGAAATGCAGAATGCAGAATGCTGAATGCTAAATGTGGCAAAAACCGGTAGGCATCTGCGTCTATTGGAAATAGGATAAAAAGACGACCTGCATTTTCGTGTTTTCGCTGCGCTGTTTTTTCCAAAAGCGCAAACTTCATTTAGCATTTTGCATTTAGAATTTACAAGAAAGGGAGGTGCTCGCCATGGCAGAGCTGACCCCCATGATGCAGCAATATATGGAGATCAAGGAGCAGAATCCGGATTCCATTCTGTTCTTCCGTTTGGGCGACTTCTACGAGATGTTCGGCGCCGACGCCAAAACCGCGTCCCGGGAGCTGGATCTGGCGCTGACCTCCCGGGATAAGGACAAGACCAAGACGCCGGACGAGAAGATCCCCATGTGCGGCATCCCCTACCATGCCTCCGATGCCTATATCGCACGGCTGATCGGTAAGGGCTACAAAGTAGCTATCTGCGAGCAGGTGGAGGACCCCGCTCTGGCCAAGGGCCTGGTGAAGCGGGACATTATTCGGGTGGTGACCCCTGGTACGGTGATCGACAGCGCCTGTCTGGAGGAGGGACGCAGCAATTTCTGCGCCGGTGTGTACTTAGACGACGACAATGCCGCCTTCTGCGCCTGCGACATTTCCACGGGACGTACCCACGCCACTGCTTTTTCAGGTCCGGAGCGGTTGCCCCACCTTCTCAACGAGTTGGGGCGCTTTGCTCCCGCTGAAGCGGTGGTAAACGAGGCGGCATTTTTTGATGAGACCTTACATACCTTTTTGACCGAGCGGTTACAGTGCCATGTGGAAAAGCGGGGTGCGGCAAGCTTTAAGTTTGAGAGCTGTGAAAAGCTGATCCGTCAGCAGTTCGGCGAGGACGCCACGGCTCGTTTGCCCAAGGAAAACCCCGCCGCCGTTCTGGCGCTGGGCGCATTGATCGAGTATCTCCACGAGACACAAAAGACCGATCTGAGCCACGTGGACGATCTGGAATACTACCGCGAGGGGCAGTTCATGGAGCTGGATCTCACCACCCGCCGCAACTTAGAGCTGACGGAGACGCTCCGGGGTAAGGAGAAGCGGGGCAGCCTTTTGTGGGTGCTGGACAAGACGAAAACCGCCATGGGCGGGCGGCTGATGCGCTCGTGGTTAGAGCGTCCGCTCCTTTCCTGCAACGCCATCAACCGCCGTTTGAACGCGGTAAGTGCGTTGGCAGAGGACAGTGTGGCGCAGCAGGAGCTGACGCTGGCGCTGAGCGGCATCGCGGATATGGAGCGGCTCATCGGACGCATCGTCTACGGCAGCGCCGGCGGGCGGGACTTGGTATCTTTGCGAACCGCCATGGAGAAGCTGCCAGCGGTGAAAGCGCTGCTGGGCGGCTTCCCCAAAGGCAGATTGTCCGAGCTCAACGCACAGTTGGATGATTTGAACGATCTGGCCGCGCTCATCGGGGAGACTCTGGTGGATGAGCCGCCGTTTTCCGTGCGCGAGGGCGAATTCGTCCGTGAGGGCTATGACGCCGAGGTGGATCGCCTGCGGGGCATTTTACACGGCGGCAAGGATATCATTGCTAAGATGGAGACCGCCGAAAAAGAGCGCACGGGTATCCGCACGCTGAAAATCGGCTACAACAAGGTGTTCGGCTACTACATCGAGGTGTCCAACTCCTTCCGCGACTTGGTGCCCGAGACCTATATCCGCAAGCAGACGCTGGTGAACGGCGAGCGCTATATCACCCAGGAGCTGAAAAATCTGGAGGGTGACATTCTCACCGCCGCTGAGCGGGTTTCGGCTCTCGAGTATCAGATTTTTGAGACTCTCCGCAAGACCGTAGCGGCCCAGGCCGCCCGCATTCAGCAGACCGCCGCCGCTGTGGCGGAGGTGGACGCCCTCTGTTCCTTTGCCGCCGTGGCGGTGAAAAACAACTATTGCTGTCCTGTGGTGGATGACAGCGGCGTTATCGAGATCCACGACGGCCGCCATGCCGTGGTGGAGCAGATGCAGAAAACCGCCCTGTTCGTGCCCAACGACACCTACATGGGGCAAAAAGAGGACCGGGTCGCCATCATCACGGGGCCCAACATGGCGGGTAAATCCACCTATATGCGCCAGGTAGCGCTGATCGTGCTGATGGCGCAGGTGGGATCGTTTGTCCCCGCCAGAGCGGCGCACTTGGGCGTGGTGGACCGTATTTTCACCCGTATCGGCGCATCGGACGATCTGTCCGCCGGTCAGTCCACGTTTATGGTGGAGATGACCGAGGTCAGCGATATTTTACACAACGCCACATCGGACAGTTTGCTGATTTTGGACGAGATCGGTCGGGGAACAAGCACCTTTGACGGGATGTCCATCGCCCGGGCGGTGCTGGAATACTGCGCCGAGCCCAAGAAGCTGGGCGCCAAGACCCTGTTTGCCACCCATTATCACGAGCTGACCGCGTTGGAGGATACTCTCCCCGGCGTGAAGAACTACAATATCGCAGTCAAGACCCGGGGCGAGGACATCATTTTCCTGCGGAAGATCATTGCCGGCGGTGCGGACAGAAGCTACGGCATCGAGGTGGCGAAGCTGGCGGGTCTGCCCCGGGAGGTGGTGGCCCGCGCCAAGAGCATTTTGACAGAGCTGGAGACGGAAGCCGGCAAACCCCGCACCGTGGCGGCGGAAGAGGATCAGGTGTCCCTGGAAGTCATCGCCGAAGCGGAGGTCATGGACAAGCTGCGCCGCACCCAGGTGGATACGCTGAGCCCGCTGGAGGCGCTGAATTTATTGTATGAAGTGAAAAAAATGCTGAATTCTAAATGCTAAATACAAAATGAAGCTTACGTTTTCAAAAGAACAAAGCAGATAAAACGCGGAAGCGAATGCGTTTACTGCGGTTAGACGAAAACGTCGGCAAGCTTACACCACATTTAGCATTCTGCATTCTGCATTCAGCATTATTTCCGACCGAAGGGAGGAAAATTTCATGCCCGAAATCAGACAACTGGACAAGCACGTTGCGGAGCTGATTGCCGCCGGTGAGGTGGTGGAACGCCCCGCCAGCGTGGTGAAGGAATTGCTGGAGAACGCCATTGACGCGGGTTCCTCCGCTGTGGTGGTGGAAATCGAAAACGGCGGCTTGACCTATCTTCGCATTACCGACAACGGCTGCGGCATCGCACCGGAGCAGATACCCGTGGCCTTCTTGCGCCATGCCACGTCCAAGCTCCGCTGCGCCGAGGACTTAAGCGCCATCGGTACCTTGGGATTCCGTGGCGAGGCGCTGGCGGCCATCTCCGCCGTGAGCCACGTGGACATCTTCTCCCGGGAAAGGGGTGCCAACCAGGGTGCCATGCTGCATCTGGACGGCGGTATCGCCGGCGAGGTGATTCCCACCGGCTGTCCGGAGGGAACCACCATCTGTGTTCGGGAGCTGTTTTACAATACCCCCGCCCGCATGAAGTTTATGAAAAAGGACAGCGCCGAGGCCACCGCTGTGGCGAGTATCGTCACCCATCTGGCGCTGAGCCATCCCGATATTTCGTTCAAGCTGCTCCGCGACGGGCAGGAGGCGCTCCACACTCCCAGCGACGGCAAACTGCTCTCCGCCGTTTATGCCGCCATGGGGCGGGATTTTGCGCTGTCCCTTGTGCCGGTTTCCGGTTGCGGCGGTGAGGTGAGAGCCGAGGGCTTTGTGACGAAGCCCCTCGCCGGTCACGGCAGCCGAGGCAAGCAGGTGTTCTTCGTCAACGGGCGGTTCGTCAAATCCCAGCTTTTGACGGCGGCGCTGGAGGAGGCGTACCGCAACCGTCTGCTCAAGGGCAAGTTTCCCGGCTGCGTCCTGCACATCACCCTGCCGGCAAACTGGGTGGACGTGAACGTGCATCCCGCCAAAACGGTGGTGAAGTTCGTGTCCGACAAGCAGGTGTTCGACGCGGTGTACTATACTGTACTGGATGCCCTGGACGCAGAGAACAAGCCAGCCCCCAAGAAAGAGGAAACGCCGTTCTACCGGACCATGACGGCGCAGGAGTACAAGGCGAAAGCCACTGTGCAGGTGCCGGATGTCAAGAAGCCTGCGGGCAGCTTTGCGGTGAAAACCCTACCCGGCGCACAGACGATCTATGTCAGGGATGTGGCACCTGTGCCGAAAAAGCCCTTTATCGCCCCTACGCCGGACGCAAAAAAGAGCTACATCATTACCCCGCCGGAGCCGGTGGAGGAGAAGCCGATGCAGGTGGAGTTGCCCGTGCCGGAACAGGAGACCATCCAGCCGAAGAAGGAGATACCCTGGCGCATCGTCGGCGAGGTGCTGAAGACCTACATTATCTGCGAGGACGAAAACGAGACCGTGTGGCTTATTGACAAGCACGCTGCCCATGAGCGCATCCGTTTCGATGCCCTGAAAGCCAACCGGGAGCCGTTGATGGCGCAGACCCTTTTGACCCCGGTGGCGGTGGATCTGGATGCCGATGCGTACGACGCGGTGCTGAGCAATCTGGCGCTTTTGCGGCAGTTCGCCTTTGCCTGCGAGGACTTCGGCGGCGGCACGGTATTGGTGCGTGAGGTGCCGTCGGATATCCGCGCGGAGGATACGGCGGCGACGCTGGAGGAACTGGCTCACAAGCTGGTGCTGGGCCGTGCCGATCCGATGGCGGCACGAGATGAACTGCTGCACACCATGGCCTGCAAGAGTGCCATCAAGGCGGGCATGACCAATGACCGCTCGGAGCTTGCCGTCCTGGTGGAGAAGGTACAGAGCGGCGAAATTCAGTACTGCCCTCACGGCAGACCCGTCAAGTATAAGCTGACCAAATACGAGATCGAAAAGTTCTTCAAAAGGGCGTAGGGGCGGACGACTCTGTCCGCCCGCGGGCCGTCGGGAACGTCGGCCCCTACAAAAGACGCTCTTCATTCATTCTTTTTTTCAACAGGCGGTGATTTTCTTGCAAGTCCTCTGCGTCGTAGGCCCGACGGCCACGGGAAAAACGAAAATGGGCGTGGCACTGGCGAAACGCTTCGGCGGCGAGGTGGTGTCTGTGGACTCCATGCAGATCTACCGGGGCATGGTCATCGGCACGGCGGCACCTACGACCGAGGAGATGGCGGGCGTCCCTCATCACATGATCGGCGTGGTGGACCCCAAAGAGAGCTGGTCGGTGGCGAAATACGTGGAGCAGGCGGACGCTTGCGTACAGGACATCTTACGGCGCGGCAAACTGCCCGTTCTGGTAGGCGGCACGGGACTGTGGCTGGATGCCCTGGTGCAGGGCAACGACTTTGCCCCCGGCGCGCAGGGGGGGCAGACACGGCTCGTCCTGCAAAAGCGGCTGGAAACCGAGGGTGCAGAAGTCCTCTGGGAAGAGCTGCGGCAGATCGACCCGGATGCCGCCGCCAGGCTGCATTTGAAGGACGAAAAGCGCATTCTCCGGGCACTGGAGGTCTATACGGAAACCGGCGAGACCATTACCGCCCACAATGCAAAGACCAGGGAGAAACCGCCCAGATACGACGCCCTCTATATCGGACTGGACTTTATCCATCGGCAGGATCTGCGTGATCGCATCGACCGCCGGGTGGATGTGATGGTGCAGCAGGGACTTTTGCAGGAGGTGCGGGACCTGCTGGCATCGGGACTGCCTCGGGACGCCACTGCCTTGCAGGCCATTGGCTATAAGCAGTTTCTGGGCGTCAGCGAGGGATCGCTTACCGAACAACAGGCGGTGGAGGAGGTCAAGCTCCGCTCCCGCCAGTACGCAAAACGCCAGCTCACCTGGCTGCGGCGCAATCCGGACATTCATTGGATATATTGGGAAAAAGAGCCGGATTTTCCTGCCGGACTTCAAAATGCGACAGAATATCTCACCGCCTGTGGATTACGATAACCACGGCGGGTGCACAGCATCCGCACAAAGAGAAAAGGAGCAGATGCTATGCAAAAGAACAATTTACAGGACATTTTTCTGACCCGTGCCCGCAAGGAGAACCTGCCGGTGACCTTGTTTCTGGTCAACGGTTTTCAACTCCGCGGGACCATTAGCGGCTTTGACTGCTTTGTTGTGGTGCTGGACTCAGAGGGCAAGCAGCAGGTCATCTACAAGCACGCCATTTCCACCATTGTACCTCTGCGGAGTATTTCCCTGATGGAGGAGGCGGCCACAACCTAAAAAGGAGAACCCATGAAATCTTCCACGCCAATTTTCAAAATACTGTCCGTTGCGATTTTGGTAGCGGTAGTGCTGTATTTCGGCGTACAGCTTCGCAACTACCTCTCCGACCCGCTGACCACCACCATGGTCTATTCTGCCACCGCAGAGGATGTCATCTCCGTCAATGGCTATCTGGTACGGGACGAGGAGACCTTTTCCTCGTCAGCGGCAACTTTGAGTCATGAGCAGACGGAGGGCGCCAAGGTTGGCATCGGGCAGACCATTGCCGTGGCATACAGTAACAGCACCGCGCTGGATACGGTGGCGCAGATCGAGACGCTGGAGCTGCAGCTGCGTCAGCTGCAATTTGCGCTGGAGTCCTATCTGGACCCCGATGCGGCGCTGAAGCTGGACAGTACGATCCATGAAGAACTGCTGAGCGTTCACCGAATCGCCGCCGATGGCGACTACACCGAAGTGGCGGACGAGCTGTCGGAACTGAAGGCCAGCGTCATGAAGCGGGACTATACCTATACGGACAAGGAGAGCATCGAGGCAGATATCGCGGCTGCCAAAGGCGAGATCGAGGCGAAGCGGGCGTCTCTCTCCGTTGTGGAGAATATTCGCGCACCTCAGTCCGGCACCTATTCCGCAGTATGCGACGGCTATGAGACCGTGCTGACGCCGGACGGCCTTGCTGAGCTGACAGCGGCAAAGTTGGAAGCGGTGAAGCCCGCCGAGAGTGATGCCAACGTGGGCAAGCTGATCTACGGCGACCGCTGGTACTATGCCGCCGCCATCAGCGAAGAAGATGCCGCTCTGCTGGCCAAGCGCTCCCGGGTGACCCTGCGCTTTGCCAAAGGCCTGCAATTTGACCTGACTATGGATATCAGGAGCATCGGCGAAGCGGAAAACGGCAAATGTATCCTGGTACTGTACAGCGACAAATACCTGTCCCAGACCACCACGCTGCGTCATCAGGCGGCGGAGCTGATCCTTCGCAGCTATGAGGGGCTGCGTCTGCCGTCCAACGCGCTGCGCGTCAATGAAGAGGGCGTCCCCGGCGTCTACTGTGTGGTGGGCGTGACCGCCCGCTTCAAGCCGGTGGACGTGGTCTATCAGGGCGACGGTTATGTGCTGGTCAAAGCGGCAAGCGGCACCGAGGGTACCACCGTGCTGCGAATCGGCGATGAGGTCATTGCGACCAGCGGTGAACTGCACGACGGGAAAGTTGTGGGATAAAGAGAGAAAGGAAGCGTTACCTATGTCCATTTCCGAAAATATCGCCTCGATTCGCGCAAAGATCGACGCGGCAGCCCGGGAAAGCGGCCGCAGCGGCGCCGATATTACCTTAGTCGGTGCCAGCAAAATGAATGACGAGCTGGCCTGTCAGGAGGCGATCCGCGCAGGTATTGACATACTGGGCGAAAACCGTGTTCAGGAGATGACCGATAAGCTCTCCAAAAATGCCTATGACGGTGCCCCCCTGCATTTTATCGGTCATCTGCAGCGCAACAAGGTGAAGCAGGTGGTGGGCAAGGCGGCGCTGATCCAGTCGGTGGGTTCTCTGGAGTTGCTGGACGAGATCGAAAAGCAGGCGGCGAAACTGGATACGGTACAGGATGTTTTGCTGGAGGTCAATATCGGCGGCGAAGAGGCCAAATCGGGCTTCGCCCCGGAAATGCTGGCCCAGGCTGCCGCTCATGCCGCCGCACAGCCCCATGTCCGGGTACGGGGACTGATGACCATACCACCTGTTGCGGTAGAAAATCATGGAAGTATACCATATTTTGAAAAAATGCGTCGGCTTTTTATTGACATCAACGAAAAATTGTATGATAATAAACTAGAGTATCTTTCCATGGGTATGTCCGGCGATTTTGAAGATGCGATCCGCTGCGGCAGCAACATGGTGCGCGTGGGAACGGCGATTTTCGGCACACGCAACTATAACATATAAAACTTGGGAGGCTTTCTTATGGGTTTCATGGACGAGATCAAGAAGATCATTCACCCCTATGACGATGAGGATTACGATTACGAAGAGGAACTGGAGGAGGAAGAAAAAGCAAAACCTGCCCTGTTTGATGACCGCAAGGAAGAGCGCAAGATCGAGGATCGGCACAACAAGGTGGTGAATATCCACGCCACTGCCGCCTTGAAGGTGGTTCTGGTTAAGCCTGAACGCTTCGAAAACGCCAGCGAGATCGCCGACCATCTGCGGGAAAAGCGCACGGTGGTGCTGAATTTGGAGTCCACCAATAAGGACGTGGCCCGTCGCCTGATCGATTTCCTCTCCGGCGTGGCCTATGCCGGCGAGGGTAAGATCAAGAAGGTCGCCGCCAATACCTATATCATCACGCCGTACAGCGTAGATATCATGGGCGACCTGATCGACGAGCTGGAAAACAGCGGTCTGTATCTGTAAGAATTCAATTCGGAGGGATAAGCTATGTTTACACCCCAGGAAGTTTCCGAGAAAACGTTTCCCAAGTCAGCCCGATTCAGTGAAGGCTATCAGATGGCATCCGTCGATGAATTTCTGGACAGCCTGACTGAGGACTATACTGCGCTATTCAAGGACAATGTGGCGCTCAAGGCCAAGCTGAAAGTGCTGGCGGAGAAAATTGAGGAGTACCGCAGTACCGAGGATTCCATGCGCGCCACTCTGGTCACGGCCCAGAAGATGGCCGCCAAGCTGGTGCAGGAAGCCCAGACGGAAAAAGAGAACATGATCGCCGAGGCGCGCCGCAATGCCGCCGCGGAGATCGCCCAGCTGAACGCCCAGACCGAGCAGGCACGCCGCAAGCTGGCTCTGGCGCAGCAGGATCTGACGGATTTCGTCAACAGTTCCAACGAACTGATGACGAAGCATCAGGCATTTTTGATCAGCCTGCCGGAGCTGGATCTGGCACAGCCCCGGGAGGAGAAAATCACGGACACCGTCAGCGACATTGGTGCCGAGATCCGCAAGGCGTTTGCCGAGGAAGAGTCCGCCCCGGTGGAAGAGGAAGTGCCGGAACAGCCGGAGGAGTCCGTTGCGGCGGCGTCCGTTATGGGCAGCGCCATTCCCAGTGACTTTACTCTGAGCCTGGACGAGCTGAAGTTCGGCAGAAACTACTCAGGCAACAGCGAAGAATGAATTTAAAAACAGCGGCTCGGGAGGAGCCGCTGTTTTTCCCAAAGGAGGGTATCACCATGGCAGACAAGCCCATCATTGCGCTGCTGTACGATTTTGATAAGACTTTGTGCACTACGGACATGGAGGACTATACCTTTATCCCGTCTCTGGGCATGACGCCCCGGGAATTCTGGGGTATCGCCAACGGATTCGGGCAGGAAAACCACATGGATGCACTTCTGGCGTATATGTACACCATGATCGCCCAGTGCAAAAAGCGGGGCATCCGCATAGACCGGGACTATCTGGTGCAATGCGGCAAAGCCATGGAGCTGTTTCCCGGTGTGCGAGACTGGTTTTCCCGTATCAATGCCTTTGGCGAAAGTCTGGGGGTGCAGGTGGAGCACTATGTGCTCTCCTCGGGTCTGAAGGAGATCATCGAGGGCAGCGGCATCAGCCATGAGTTCCGTGAGATCTACGCCTGTGAGTTCTTCTACAACGAGGAAGGACTTGCCACTTGGCCCAAGCTGGATGTCAACTTTACCAACAAGACCCAGTTTGTGTACCGGATCAACAAGGGCGTGCTGGACGTGGCGGAGGATCGGAAGCTGAACGACTCCATGCCCGACGACAGCAAGCGGGTGCCGTTTACCAACATGATCTATGTGGGCGACGGACTTTCCGACGTGCCGTGTATGAAGATGATGCAGGCCTACGGCGGGCAAGCCATTGCCGTGTATCAGGAGGCGAACCGGGCCGGTGTAGAGGAGTTGCTGCGTAGGGGGCGGGTGGATTTCATCTTTCCCGCAGATTACAGCGCCGGCACGGCGCTGGAGGAAACGGTGTGCAACATCATCCGCAAGATGGCGATCACCGAGGCGTTGGGGGCGGAACGGGGAGTCCAGATGCGCTCCATCGGACAGAACGATCTGCCCTATCAGGAGAGCCTGTTTTGAGAATAAAAACAAGACCGCAGGCGCGTGAACTGCCCCAATTTGTGCTGTCCGTACAAATTGGGGCAGTTCAATGCGCCGGGGTATTAAGACTTCTTTCCGTGATTTGAAGTGCTCTCTCGGCTTATTGCATCTCCGCGCAAAAGCCACATAGTTTTTTGTTTTAATCGCTATCCAGCTTGAGCACAGCCATAAATGCTTCGGTAGGAACCTGAACGGTGCCCAGATTTCGCATCTTTTTCTTGCCTTCTTTTTGTTTCTCCAACAATTTCTTTTTACGGGTAATATCGCCGCCGTAGCACTTGGCAAGCACGTCTTTCCGCATGGCCTTGACGGTCTCCCGGGCGATGATGCGTCCGCCGATGGCCGCCTGGATGGGCACCTCAAAGAGCTGGCGGGGGATGTTGTCCTTCAGCTTTTCGCACAGGCGGCGGGCCCGGGGGTACGCCTTATCCTTGTGGGCGATAAAGCTCAAAGCGTCCACGCCGTCGCCGTTTAAGAGCAGGTCGACTTTTACCAGCTCGCTGGTGCGGTAGCCGCTGAGCTCATAGTCAAGGCTTGCATAGCCCTTGGTGTTGGCCTTGAGGGTATCAAAGAAATCATAGATGATCTCGTTGAGGGGCATCTGATAGTGCAGCTCCACCAGATGGGTGTCCAGATACTGCATATCCTTGTACTCACCCCGCCGGTCCTGGCACATAGGCATGATATTGCCCACGAAGTCCTGGGGGGTGATAATGGACACCTTCACATAGGGCTCCTCGGCGTGTTCAATGGTGGCGGGGTCGGGGTAGTTGTGGGGGTTGTCCACCCGGACCACGGTGCCGTCGGTCTTGTAGACATTGTAGATGACGTTAGGGAGCGTGGTGACAAGGTCAAGATTGAACTCCCGTTCCAGCCGCTCCTGAATGATCTCCATGTGGAGCATACCCAAAAAGCCGCAGCGAAAGCCGAAGCCCAATGCCACGGAACTCTCCGGCTCAAAGGTCAGGCTGGCGTCGTTAAGCTGGAGCTTTTCCAGAGCGTCACGCAGGTCCGGATACTTGCTGCCGTCCTCGGTATAGATGCCGCAGTAGACCATGGACTGGGCGGCTCGGTAACCGGGTAGAGGTTCGACGGCAGGATCAGCGGCGTTGGTGATGGTGTCGCCCACCCGGGTGTCCTTGACGTTTTTGATGCTGGCGGTGAAATAGCCCACCTCGCCCGCTTGCAGAGCGTCGGTAGGCTCGTTTCCCAGAGGCTTGAGGTAGCCGCACTCCAAAATGGTGTACTGGGCGCCGCTGGCCATCAGGCGGATGGTCTGCCCCTTGCGGATGGTGCCCTGCTTGATGCAGAAATAGACGATAACGCCCACGTAGGGGTCGTACTGGCTGTCGAACACCAACGCCTGCAGGGGGGCCTTGGGATCGCCGGCGGGTGCGGGGATGTTCTGCACAATGTCCTCCAGCACGGCGTCGATATTGATGCCCAGCTTGGCAGAGATCTCCGGGGCATCCATGGCGGGCAGGCCGATGATGTCCTCCACCTCCTGCTTCGCCTTTTGCGGATCGGCAGCAGGGAGATCCACTTTATTGAAAACCGGCAGGATCTCCAGATTATCCTCCATGGCAAGGTAGGTATTGGCCAGTGTCTGTGCCTCCACACCCTGCGTGGCATCCACCACCAGCAGCGCACCCTCACAGGCGGCAAGGCTGCGGGAAACCTCGTAGTTAAAGTCCACATGGCCCGGGGTATCGATCAGGTTCAGGGCGTAAGTTTCTCCATCCTGCGCCTTATAAAGCAGGTGAACGGCACGGGACTTGATGGTGATGCCGCGCTCCTTTTCCAGTTCCATATTGTCCAAAAGCTGATCGGACATCTGGCGGGCTTCCACGGCGTTGCACTTTTCCAGCAGACGGTCCGCCAGGGTGGACTTGCCGTGGTCAATATGAGCGATAATGGAAAAATTACGGATCTTGGATTGTTCAAACATACAGTTCAGCCCCCCAAATGCTTCAGCGTTCTCTCGTCTACGTTGTGCAGAACCTGGGCCACGCTCTGCCCCACGCCGGCTGCGCCGGTGAGAGTGTCGGAATTAACAGCAGGGGTCGCCTCACAGGAGGTGAGCGCCCGGGTATAGCGCACGCGGCTCAGTGCCAGGTCGGCGGTGATGAGGTCGCCGTCAAAGGCGGCGTCGTCCACGGCGAACAGATCCTCGTTGCCGCCGCAGCGGCGGTAAGCCAAACGCAAAAGCTGGTAGAGAGCGCTGCTCAGGTAATCGCCGGCGGCGGTAATGGCGTCCCGACTTCCCAGCTTGCCCAGCAGGTCAAAAAGGACGCCTGTGGTGTTCACCACCAGCTTCTTTTGCAGCGTCGCCATGATGCTGCCCCTCAGTGTACCCTTTTCATCGCTGGCATCGTACAGCGTTTCCGCCTCAATCATGGCGCCGTCCCGACTGGAGGTACGCCCCAGCAAAAAGTCGGCGGAGACGTGATAGTAGTCGCAGACCTTGGCCACAAAGGCAAGACCCGGTTCCCGGATGCCGTTTTCATAGTGGCTCAAAAGGGCCTGGGAAATGCCCAGCTCCCTGGCGGCCTTGCGTTGGGAGATGCCTTCCTCCTGGCGCAGCAGGCCTAAGGTGCGGGAAAAATCAGTTGCCATTTGAATGCCCCCTCTTAAAATTGAATACAATGGGTAGATTATACCGTACATATTACAATTTGTAAAGAAAAATCCCCGAAAAATCGGGGATTTTTTGATCAAATACGGAACAGACGCTTGCCGTTTTCAAAGGCGGTGTTTTCCACTTGTGCAGCGGTGAGCCCTTTGATCTGGGCAATGACCGCAGACACGTAGGGAATATAGGTGGAGTCATTGCGCTTGCCACGGTGGGGAACCGGGGTCAGATAGGGAGCATCGGTTTCCAGCAAAATGCGATCAAGGGGAGTGATGGCGATGACCTCCGGCGCTTTGCGGGCGTTTTTGAAGGTGACAGCGCCGTTAAAGCCCAGATACCAGCCCAGCTTCAAAAGCTCCTGTGCCATCTCCGCAGAGCCGGCGAAGCAGTGGAATACGCCGGTGACCGTGGGAAACTCCTTGACGATGGCAAGCGTGTCGGCATGAGCGTCCCGATCGTGGATGATGACGGGCAGGTTTAATTCCGCCGCCAGTTGGAGTTGGTCGCGCAGACATTGGTGCTGCAAGTCCCGCGGGGGATTTTCTTTCCAGTAGTAGTCCAACCCGATCTCGCCGATGGCGACCACCTTGGGGGATCGGGCGAGGGTACGCAGCTCGTCGATTTGGGAGGCTGCATAGTCGTGGCAGTTCTCCGGGTGAATGCCCACGGCGGCGTAGACGTGGGGGTGCTTTGCCGCCAGTTCTATCGCCATGTGGGAGGAGGGCAGGTCACAGCCCGGGTCTATCACCAGACCGATCCCCTTTTCGGGCAGGGAAGCAAGGAGCTCGTCTCGATCGGCATCAAATGCCGCGTCGTCATAGTGGGCGTGGGTGTCGAAGATCATAGGGCGCCGTCTCCCAACACGGTATCCAGAATGTAGTTACCCTTGAGGGCGGACAACTCCTTCATATGGGGCTGGGTCATGTGGATCTGCTGTGCTTCCGGCTCTGTCCATTTCTCTACCAGTAAAATGACGTTGGGATCCTGCACGGACAGATAGTAGTCGTAGCAGATACAGCCCTGCTCGGCGCGGATGGCGGTGTCGATGCCTTTGGCGGCGATCTCCCGCAGAAACGCCTCCCGGCAGCCGGGCTTGCAGATGTATTTCACGAATAAGGTCATCATTTTTGTTGTGCCTCCCATTCTTTATATTCTGCGCCCTCGGTGCGGTAGGCCGCCGCTGCGGCGCAGTTGCTCTCGATCTCGGCTTCGGTGACGCCGCGCTTGACCTTGGCAGGGGAACCCACCACAAGGGAATTGTCGGGGATCACCGTGCCGCCGGTGACCAGTGACCCGGCACCGATGATGCAGTTATTGCCGATTTTGGCACCGTTGAGGACGATAGCGCCCATCCCAATAAGGGTGTTGTCGCCGACGGTGCAGCCGTGGAGGATGGCACCGTGGCCGATGGTGCAGTTTTTGCCCACGGTGACGGGATAGCCCTCGTCGCAATGGAACACGCAGCAGTCCTGCACGTTGGTGCCGTCGCCTACGGTGATGGTATCATGCTCGGCACGAAGCACCGCGCCGAAAAAGACGCTGACCTGCTGGCCCAGGGTCACGTTACCTGCCACGGTGGCATTGTGCGCCACGAAGGCGGTAGGGGGAATGTGGGGAGTTTGGATCATGGAAATACCTCCTGCGGGTTTGTTGGGGATATTTTATCACGGGAAGAGGGAGAAAACAATGGCATTACCCAAAAAGAACGACCCATCGGGTCGCTCTTTTTACTGTAAAGTTCAGCACAGCTTGGCGCCGGCGGGGACGGCGTCGTCGATGAGCATCAGGTGGAGCTTCTCCTCGCCTTTTTCTGTGTGGACGGCGGAGATCAGCATACCGCAGCTGTCAATGCCCATCATCTTCCGGGGCGGCAGGTTCAAGATGGCGATGGCGGTCTTGCCGATGAGCTGCTCCGGTTCATAGTAGGCGTGGATGCCGGAGAGGATGATGCGGTCGGTGCCGGAACCGTCATCCAAGGTGAACTTCAGCAGCTTGTCGCTCTTTTTCACCGCCTCGCAGTTTTTAATTTTCACGGCGCGGAAGTCGGACTTCAGGAAGGTGTCGAAGTCCACGTTCTCAGTGACGTAGGGTTCCAGTTCGATGGCGGGCTGTGCGGCCTTCTTCTGTGCCTCCTGCAGGGCCTCCAGGTCGGCCAGCGCCTTCTCGCTGTCGATGCGGGGGAACAGGTTCTCGCCCTTGCTGACGGTCACGTCGGCGCGGAGGCTGCCCCAGACGTTGGAGGTCTCCCAGGTCTGGCAGTCCTCACAGGCACCGATCTTCTGGAAGATCTTGGCGGCGGTGTCGGGCATGAAGGGAGTCAGCAGAATGTTGCAGATGCGGATGGTCTCCAGCAGGTTATAGAGAACCGTGGCAAGGCGTACCTTCTTGCTCTCGTCCTTGCCCAGAGCCCAGGGAGCGGTCTCATCGATATACTTGTTGGCCCGCTCGATGACCTTGAAAGTCTCCTCCAAGCCGTTCTGGAACTGGAACTTCTCCATCTCGGCTTCGTACTTGTCCCGCAGCTGGCAGGCCATGGTTTTCAGCTCGCAATCCAAGCTGTCATCCTCCCGCTCGGCGGGCAGAGTGCCGCCGAAGTACTTTTCCGCCATGCCGGTGGTACGGGACACCAGATTGCCCAGCTTGTTGGCCAGGTCGATGTTGATGGTGTTGATCAGCAGCTCGTTGGAGAAGTTGCCATCGGTGCCGAAGGGGAAGGTGCGCATCAGGAAGAAGCGCAGAGCGTCCACGCCGAACATCTCGGAAAGGGCATAAGGATCCACCACGTTGCCCTTGGATTTGGACATCTTGCCGCCATCGATGACCAGCCAGCCGTGGCCGTAGACGTGTTTGGGCAGGGGTTCGCCCAAACTCATCAGCATGGCGGGCCAGATGATGGAGTGGAAACGCACGATCTCCTTGCCCACAAAGTGAACGTCGCAGGGCCAGTACTTCTCATAATCGTGGTACTTGTCGTTGCCGTAGCCCATGGCGGTGATGTAGTTGGACAGGGCGTCCACCCACACGTACACCACATGACCCGGATCAAAGTCCACGGGAATGCCCCAGTCGAAGCTGGTACGGGAAACGCACAGATCCTCCAGACCCGGCTTGATGAAGTTGTTGACCATCTCGTTGACCCGGGTGCGGGGCTGTAAGAAATCGGTGTCCTCCAGCAGATGCTGGATGCGGTCGGCATATTTGCTCAGACGGAAGAAGTAGGCCTCCTCCTGGGCATCGTGGACCTCCCGGCCACAGTCGGGGCATTTACCGTCCACCAGCTGGCTCTCGGTCCAGAAGCTCTCGCAGGGGGTGCAGTACTTGCCCTTGTAGGCGCCCTTGTAAATATCGCCGTTGTCATACATTTTTTTGAAGATTTTTTGGATGGCCTCGCAGTGGTAGTCATCGGTGGTGCGGATGAAGCGGTCGTTGGAGATGTTCATCAGCTTCCACAGATCCAATACGCCCTTGGGACCTTCCACGATGTTGTCCAGAAACTCCTTGGGGGTCTTGCCGGCCTCCTTGGCCTTGGTCTCGATCTTCTGGCCGTGCTCGTCGGTACCGGTGAGGAACATGACATCGTAACCGGTGAGGCGTTTGTAGCGGGCCATGGTATCCGCCGCCACGGTGCAGTAGCTGTGGCCGATGTGCAGCTTGTCGCTGGGGTAGTAGATAGGGGTACTGATGTAGAATTTCTTCTTTTCCATGAGAAAGCTCCTTTCGGGTATATGATTTGAAAATTTTTCAATTTTATAACAAAAAACAAAAAACGCCCCTGTGCCAATGCACAAGGGCGACAAAATGCCGCGATACCACCTTGTTTTACCGTTTCCTCACGAAAACGGCCTCGGGAAGTGCCATCACACTTCTGCGCTTTGACGGGCGCACCCGTTCCGACCTAACCCCCAACACGCTCAGCCGGACGGCTCCGGGGCCATGTTCACCGAGTTCCTCCGCGTCCGCTCTCACCTCATCGGACTCTCTTGTGGCGGTACCTGTCGGCTACTCTCCCTTTCATCGCCTTTCATTCACTTGTGACGTATCGTACCGCAAAATAAGGCATTTGTCAATAAAAAACCGTTGGCTTTTTGAGGGAAAATATGATATGCTGAGAACAAGAGGTGATACTAGTATGAAGTTAGCCACCTGGAACGTTAACGGCCTGCGGGCCGTACTGGGTAAAGGTTTTTTAGACTATATTAAACAGAGCGATATGGACGTGCTGTGCTTACAGGAGACCAAGTGCCAGCCCGAGCAGGCGGTGTTCGAGCTGGAGGGCTACCACCGCTACTTTAATTCCGCCGATAAACGCGGCTATTCCGGCACGGCGATTTTGACAAAAGAGGAACCTCTCTCCGTGACCTATGACTTCGGCGAGGATGTCCACCGCCACGAGGGGCGGGTCATCACCGCGGAGTATCCCGAGTTTTATCTGGTGTGCTGCTATACCCCCAACAGCCAGGATGAGCTGAAGCGATTGAATTATCGTATGGAGTGGGAGGACGCCCTGCGGGAATATCTGTGTGAGCTGGATAAAGTCAAGCCGGTGCTGTACTGCGGCGATCTGAACGTGGCGCACGAGGAAATTGACCTGAAAAACCCCAAGACCAACCACTTCAACCCCGGCTTTACCGATGAGGAGCGGGGCAAGATGACGGAGCTGCTTGCCTGCGGCTTTGCCGACAGTTTCCGGCGGCTCTATCCTGACGAGGTCAAGTACTCCTGGTGGAGCTACCGGTTCCATGCCCGGGAGAAAAATACGGGGTGGCGCATCGACTACTTTATCGTGTCGGAGCGATTCCTGGAACGGGTGGAAAAAGTGGACATTCGCAACGACGTGTTCGGCAGCGACCATTGCCCCGTGGAAATCGAGATAAAATAACCGCTTTTTGCAAAAATTTTTGCGAAAGGTGTTGACAAAGCGGCGTGTTTCGAGTATGATAACACCGTTGTCCGCGCGGTTAGCTCAGCTGGTAGAGCACATGCTTGACGTGCATGGGGTCACAGGTTCGAGTCCTGTACCGCGCACCAAAAAAGGAACACCACCCCAACGGGTAGTGTTCCTTTTTGTTTAAAATGTAGTTGCTATTTATGCCGTCGAGTAATATGCCCACTCGCTCTCGCCGTCGTAGTTCACCAGACGGAAGCCGCTATCAATGCCAGCAGCAGGGAAAGTGTTTTTTCAAATTTTCCTTCATAGTGTACCTTCATAACGGTAATGAAGATAAGATATAGAACGATTATGAAGAGAATGCGACACTTTTGTAAATAAACGGAAAACAACTTGCCCAAATAAGGATTTTGGGGTATGATAAAGAAAAAATTACAAACAGCGAGGTGTTTTTATGGAACGCGGACAAAGACCCCACAGCCGCAATAAGGTGGTGGGCTCCGGCTCTGCCGGTGTGGGAAAGGGCAGAAAGGTAAGTCCCGGCGGCCCTGTGGGATTTGGCGGACGGGGAAGTGCGCCGGCGGATAACCGCGTCAACGGGGCAAATAACGGCGCTCAGCGGGGGTATGGTTACGGCTACGGTCAGCCCCAACGGGGCATCCCCATTCGACTGGGCGGCAAATCATTTCTTGCCCTCATCGTAGTCATCGCCATCGTGTTTGTGCTGCTGCGGAGCTGCGGCGGGCTGAGCAGCCTCACCGATTTTTCCGGCGAGGACAATTATACAGGCAGCGGCAGCGCGGTGAACACGGACTACTCCTATACCTCCTCCTACGGCTCACCGGATCTGACAGTGGACAGCGCTGCCCGTGCCAAGCGGGTCGTACCCGTGGGGAACGGAAACGATAGGGTGACCATCATGGTCTATATGTGCGGCACCGATCTGGAGTCCAAGTACGGCATGGCCACCAAGGACTTGCAGGAGATGCTCAACGCCAAGCTGTCCGACAAAATAAACCTCATCATTGAGACCGGCGGGTGCAGTAAGTGGCAGAACAATGTGGTCTCCTCTGCAAAAAACCAGATCTACAAGGTGGAAAACGGCAAACTGAAGTGCCTGGAGAGCAACGTGGGTACTGCGGCCATGACCGACCCCGACAATCTGGAGGATTTTATCGAATACTGCACCGATCACTATCCCGCCGACCGTAATATGCTGATCTTCTGGGATCACGGCGGCGGCAGTCTGACGGGCTACGGCTACGACGAAAAGAACCCCAATGCGTCATCCATGACCCTCAGCAAGATCAACGATGCCCTGGACGATGCGGACTGTGTGTTCGACTTCATTGGTTTTGACGCCTGCCTGATGGCCACGCTGGAGACGGCGCTGGTGTGCAACCAGTACGCCGACTATCTGCTGGCCTCCGAGGAGACGGAGCCGGGTACCGGCTGGTACTACACCGACTGGCTGACCAAGCTCTCTCAGAACACCTCCATGCCCACGGTGGAGATCGCGCAGAGCATCATCGATACCTTTGTGTCCTCGTCCACGGCGAGCTCTGCCAACGAGCAGGTGACGTTGTCCATCATCGACCTGGCGGAATTGCAGGGCACGGTGCCGACGGCGTTCCGCAACTTTTCCACGTCGACCACCACGATTTTGAACTCCGGCGACTATAAGCTGATCTCCGACGCCCGTGCGGGTGTGCGCCAGTTCGCCCAGAGCAGTAAGATCAATCAGGTGGACCTTGTCGACCTCGCTCAGCGCATCGGTACGGACGAGGCCAAGACGCTGGCAAATGCCTTACAGGGCTGCGTGAAGTACAACAAGTCCACCATGTCCCGGTGCTACGGCATCAGTATCTACTGGCCTTATGAATCCACCAGTTCCGTGAGCAGCGCCGTGGCGTCCTATCAGGATCTGGGTATCGACACTGCCTACGCGGACTGCATCAAAGCTTTCGCCAGTCTGGAGACCGGCGGTCAGATCGCCGGTACGGCATCCCAGACCCCGAACATGGGTGATGGCAATATGCTCCAACAGCTCTTGCAGCTCTATCTGTCCGGCAGTGGCGCTTCCTCGCCTCTCAGTGTGTTGACTGGCGGCTCCACCGGCTACGGCATCGACCCGATGATGCTCATCAATCTGCTGGGCGGTTTTTCCGGACGGAGTATGCCAACGGAGTATAGCTGGGTGGATACCGACCTGATCGCCAACCACGCCGAGAGCCTGACGGCAAACTATTTATACCCGGCCCGTTTGGTGGCCAGCGAAAAGAACGGCAGAAGCGTTTTGGCGCTCACCGACGCGGAGTGGTCCCTGATCCAGACCGTGGAGCTGAACGTGTTCGTCCCCGACGGCGACGGCTATATCGACCTGGGCTTGGACAACACCTTTGACTGGTACGGTGACGATCTGCTTTTGGAGTACGACGGCACTTGGCTGACGCTCAACGGCAACATCTGCGCCTACTATCTGGTGTCCGACACGCAGATGGATGATGGCAGTTGGGTGACGGTGGGCCGCATTCCCGCCCTGCTGAACGGTGAGTTTGTCAATTTGCGGGTGGTGTTCGACGATGCTGACCCCTACGGCGCGGTGACCGGCGCCTATCCCCTCTATGCCGACGAGAGCATCGGCGTGCTGCCCAAGGGCGACATCGAGATCAACCCCGGCGACACCATCGAGCTGCTGTGCGACTATTACAGCCTGGGCGGTGACTATGACGCGTCCTACACGCTGGGTACGAAATTCACCGTGCCGGAGGGCGGTCTGGAGCTGTACAATCTAACCTTGGATGTGGACGACCTCAGCGCCATGTTCCGCATCACGGATGTCTACGGCAACCACTATTGGCTGCCTATCAATGAATGAAAGAAATCCCACCCGCGAGGGTGGGACTTCTTTTAGTCTTCTTTTTTTCTTTTGCGCGATGTCGTTGGTGTCCTTGCTGTTGCGGTAGGCCCTATAGGTATTCCAAGCTCAGATTTAGCGCCATGTTGATGGCCAGCACGATGTACTCGTTCCAACCCCGCACGCCGAACAGACAGGTCTTGACGCCGGTGGTGCCGATATCATACGCCAGAAGACAGGTCATGGGAAACCCCTCACTTTCTGTTTTTCTCTTTCTGCTTGGAATACTTGGTGAGGTAGATCATGCGCTGTAAGGCTGCATCGGGAATGCTCAGCGGCTTCGCCTTACGGGCATAGAGCGCCGCGGCGCAGTTTTTCCGGACGATGAGCCGCACCGCCTCAGCGTTGTCAGTGTCGGGCGTCTGGATCACGCCGCCTTTGATGGCGGCACAGGGCCCGACAAGCTGGGCAAAATCGTCAATATAGGCCGGCAGGCTGGGGCGATTCTGGCAGCAGACGGGGACGATCTGCTCGGTGCTGTGTACACCCGTGCGGGCGATAAACGCCGCCTTGCAGTTCTCCTCCAGCTCCCGGGCCAGACGGAATGCGTCCTCAAAGTTCTCCCCCAGACACAGCGCACCGTGCTTTGTCATTAGAAAGGTCCGGCTGTCTCGGTTGGCGGCAATGACGTTGCACACCGCCCGGCGAAGAGTCGCCGACCCCGGCAGGCCATAGCCGGCACAGGGAGCAAAGGAAAGGTCCTCGTTCTCCACGCCAACCGCAGAGGCATAGAGCTGATGGGTGTGGATGACGAAGTTGACATCTTTTCGCAGCGCATAGGCGTCGGCGTGGATACCGGTTTCGCTACTGGGTTTGATGCTACCGGCATAGCTTAAATCACTGATTTTCACTTTGACCAGCTCGGCGGGGGTCAGAGTTTCATAGTCCCGGCCGCTGGGGGTGATGATAAATTCCGTATCGGAGATGCGGGCGCTGATATTGCCCCAGGTACGGGCAACCAGCTCTGTCTGGAGCAGTTCGCGCCCCGCTTTGAGCACCAATGCCCGGGCCTCCGGCTCTGAATAATACTTCATTCTTTACTGACCTTTCCACAGTTCGCAAACGCCCGGTCAAAGCGGAGCAGCACATCGTCAATCATTTCCTCGGTGTAGGCAGCGCTGGTGTACAGGCGGGTGACCTCTGCCGCGTCCAGATACGCATCAATTGCAAATCCGTTGTATGCCATAATTACTTTTCCTTATCACATTATTAGAGCAATACTTTTTATAACCGTACCATTCCTTCCGGGGAAAGTCAAGGAGAGAAGCATGGATTGTCAAGTGCCAAACTATTCGTTTCGGTGCCCCAAAGCGTTCAGCCATGAGCAGATCCGCAGACAGAAACGCAGCAACACGGAGTAATCGCAGAAATAAGAGTAGAGTGCAAAAAAGCTCTCTACTGTAAATAATTGAAAACAACAAAGAGAATTGTGCATTTATCCAAAAATTCTCGTGATAAAAAATTTTTATTAAATAGTGTTAAAAAATTATCGACAAATGAAACAGAAAGTGGTATCATGTAGTGGAAGAAAGCGTTAAAAAATTAACAGGATGCTTTCCCATTTGTGAAGGAGGAGAAAAGATGCAGAACAATCCGCGGGTGGAGGAGATTTTGGCCTCTTATGACTACCAGCCGCATTTTCTCATCGCCATCATGCAGGATATCCAGGCGGAGTACAAATATCTCAGCCAGGAGAATCTGGAGCAGGTGGCCCAGAATCTGGGGCTGAGTATTGCCAAGGTGTACAGCGTGGCTACGTTTTATGAGAATTTTTCGCTGGAGCCCAAGGGAAAATACATTATCAAGGTCTGTAACGGTACCGCCTGCCACGTCCGCAAGAGCGCACCCATTTACGATGCGCTGCGGGAAAAGCTGGGACTGGACAGCAACCACAAGACCTCTGCTGACGCCCTGTTTACGCTGGAGACCGTTGCGTGTCTGGGTGCCTGTTCTCTGGCGCCGGCCATGACCGTCAATGACGAGGTCTATGCCAAGATGACGCCGGAAAAGGCACTGGCACTGATCGACGAACTGCGCGGAAAGGAGGCGGCGAACCATGGCTAAACTGAACCGTGAAGCGTTCCGCGTCCTGTGTGAGGAGAGCAAAAAGCTGTGTGCCGCTCAGGGCAAGCAGGTGCTGGTCTGCGCCGGTACCGGTTGCGTTGCCGGCGGCTCCATGAAGGTCTACAACTATATTAAGGACGCCTGCGAAAAGCGGGGCATCGGTGTAAAGGTGTGCCTGCAGGAGCACGCCGGACACGATGAGATCCATTTGAAAAAGAGCGGCTGCCACGGCTTCTGTGAAATTGGCCCGCTGGTGGCCATCGAGCCGCTGGGCGTACTCTACACTCACGTCCACGTGGAGGACTGTGATGAGATTATCGAAAAGACCGTGCTCCGTGACGAGGTCATCGAGCGCCTGCTCTATCAGCAGAACAAGGCCTATATGCACCGGGACGATATTCCCTTCTACAAGGGACAGCACCGTTTGGTACTGAAAAACAGCGGCAAGTCCGACGCCGAGGACATCATGGAGTATATTGCCCTCGGCGGTTATACGGCCTTTGAAAAGGCGCTGTTTGACATGACGGGCGAAGCCATCTGCAAGGAGATCACCGACAGCGGTCTCCGAGGACGTGGTGGCGGCGGCTTCCCTGCCGGCCGGAAGTGGGAGAGTGTACGTAAGAACATTTCTGACGTGAAATATATTGTCTGCAACGGCGATGAGGGCGACCCCGGTGCCTTTATGGACCAGGGCGTCATGGAGGGCAACCCTCATTCAATCATCGAGGGTATGTTGATCGCCGGTGTTGCCACCGGTGCAAGCGAGGGCTATGTCTACGTCCGTGCCGAGTATCCTCTGGCGGTGACCCGTCTGAAGATCGCTATGGGCAAGGCGGAGGAACTGGGCCTGCTGGGTGACGACATTCTGGGCAGCGGTTTCAGCTTCCACCTGCATATCAACCGGGGCGCCGGCGCTTTCGTTTGCGGCGAGGGCAGCGCTCTGACCGCTTCCATTGAGGGCAACCGGGGTATGCCCCGCGTCAAGCCGCCCCGCACCGTGGATCACGGCCTGTGGGCAAAGCCCACCGTGCTGAACAACGTGGAGACCTTTGCCAACGTCCCGGGCATCGTTCTGAATGGTGCGGCGTGGTATCGCTCTATCGGCACCGAGAAGTCCCCCGGTACCAAGACCTTTGCCCTCACCGGCAATGTGGTCAACACCGGCCTGGTGGAAGTCCCCATGGGCACCACTCTGCGGGAGATCATCTTTGACATCGGCGGCGGTATCAAGGACGGCAAGAAGTTCAAGGCTGTGCAGATCGGCGGCCCCAGCGGCGGCTGCCTGACCGAAGAGCATTTGGATATTCCGCTGGACTTTGATAGCATCAAGCGTCTGGGCGCCATTATCGGCTCCGGTGGTCTGGTGGTCATGGACGAGGACACCTGCATGGTGGAGGTAGCTAGGTTCTTTATGGCGTTCACCCAGAACGAGTCCTGCGGCAAGTGCATTCCTTGCCGGGAGGGCACCAAGCGTATGCTGGAGATTTTGGAGCGTATCACCCACTATGAGGGAACTTTGGAGGATCTGGATCTGCTGCAGGAGTTGGCCAGCACCATCACGGAAACCGCTCTGTGTGGTCTGGGTCAGAGCGCCTGCAAGCCGGTGATGAGTACGTTGAAATATTTCCGTGAGGACTATCTGCGCCACGTGGTGGATAAGCACTGTCCCCTGTGCGACGGCCCGAAGAAGAAAGTGGTCATCGACCCCGATAAGTGCAAGGGCTGCGGCAAGTGCAAACGAAATTGTCCCATGGAGGCCATCTCCGGCGAAGTCAAACAGCCCCACACCGTGGATGCCGACAAGTGCATCACCTGTGGCGCCTGCTGGAGCAACTGTCCCTTTGAGGCCATCACCGTGGTAGAGGAGGCGTAAGACATGGCAAAAGGTGTAATGATTATTGACGGTCAGCGCGTCCCGTTTGACGGTGAGAAAAACGTCCTGTCCGTGATCCGCAAGGCGGGCATTGATATGCCTACCTTCTGCTACTATTCCGATCTGAGCGTGTACGGTGCCTGCCGTATGTGCGTGGTGGAGGATGAAAAGGGCAAGATCGACACGTCCTGCTCCATGGAGCCCAAGGACGGCATGGTCATCAAGACCAACTCCGCCCGGCTGTTGAAGCACCGCCGGATGATCCTGGAGCTGCTGCTGGCATCCCACAACTGCGACTGCAAGACCTGCATGAAGACCAACTGCCGCTTGCAGCAGCTGGCGCAGCAGTTCAATATCATCAATATCCGCTTTAACGATACCCGTCCCCATTTTGAAAAGGACGACTCCGGCTATGCCATCGTCCGCGACCCCAACAAGTGCATCCTCTGCGGCGACTGCGTGCGGGTCTGCGAGGAGATGCAGGGCGTGGGCATCCTGAACTGGGCCCGCCGCGGCAGCAAGCTGCAGGTCATGCCTGCCTTTGACCGGAAGCTCTCCGAAACCAAGTGCGTCAGCTGCGGCCAGTGCGCCGCCGTCTGCGTCACCGGTGCCATCACCGTCCGCAACGAGATCGGCAAGATGTGGCGTGCCATCCATAACGAGAAAAAGCGCGTGGTAGTCCAGATCGCTCCGGCTGTCCGTGTGGCAGTGGGCGAGGCCTTCGGCATCCCCGCCGGTGAAAACGTAATGGACCGTCTGGTCACCGCACTGAAGCTGATGGGTGTGGACGAGGTTTACGACACCAACTTTGCTGCCGACTTCACCACCATCACCGAGGGCAACGAATTTCTGGAACGTCTGAAAAACGGTGGACCGTTCCCCATGTTCACCAGCTGCTGCCCCGCTTGGGTCAAGTATCTGGAGAACCACGACCCCAAGTATCTGAAAAATATTTCCACCTGCAAGTCCCCCATGCAGATGTTTGCCTCTGTGGTACGGGAGCACTATCAGAAAAAGGACGCTGCCGACGGCCGGGAGACCTTCCAGGTGGCCATCATGCCCTGCACCGCTAAAAAGATGGAGGCCGCCCGCGAGGAGTTCCGCCACGACGGCAAGCAAGACGTGGATCTGGTCATCACCACCCGTGAGCTGATCGACATGATCCGCGAAAGCGGCATCGACCTGCCCAAGCTGGAGCTGGAGTCCCCGGATCTGCCCTTCGGCCTGGGTTCCGGCGCTGCCGCCATCTACGGTGTTACCGGTGGTGTGGCGGAGGCAGTGGTGCGCTACTGTATGCCCGATAAGAGCAAGAACGCCATGCGCGAAATCGCCCTGCTGGGCCTGCGCGGCGATGAGCCCCTGCGGGAAGCCACCGTTCACATCGGTGATACCGAGTTGAAGCTGGCGGTGGTCAACGGTCTGGTCAACGCCCGCAAACTCCTCAAGGAGATGGACGAGGGCAAGAAATTCTACCATCTGGTAGAAGTCATGACCTGCCAGGGTGGCTGCGTCGGCGGTGCCGGTCAGCCCCATGCACTCCACGCCACCAAGATACAGCGTGGGGAGGGCTTGCACAATGTGGACCGTCAGGCCATGTTCAAGCGCGCCGAACGCAACCCCGTGGTTGCAGATCTCTTGGCACAGATGGGCGAGGAGAAAGCTCACAAGCTGCTCCACGTCAGCTATGTCAAAGAATAAGATAGTGAGCCAAAAAACAGACACCGCCCCAAGGGGTGGTGTCTGTTTTATTGTTTAGTTAGCCGCATCAAAGGGGTTACGAAAACTCTGAAGCTCGTTCAAATACTGATCTGGTAAATATCCGGATGATGCATGATCAGATCCACGCTGTCATCATGGGTAATGGGATCTTTCAGGCGCACAAGCAGTTTCATATAAAGCACACCGTTTTCCCGGGTAACATCGCTTTGCTCCACATAGCCGCGGTGACTTTTCACCAGCATCTGGACAAGCTTCTGTGCCTCTTCGCTGTCTGCCAGCCGGACACATAGCTCCTGTGCAGAGAGCGCATCATTTGCAATTGGAAAGCGGTGTAAAATCATCTGGCTGATAATAACTGCCACCGCCTCGAAAACACCCAGCCAGTATAGGCCCGCGCCGATGCTCATGCCAACAGCAGCTGTTGCCCAGATACCGGCTGCCGTTGTCAGACCCTTAATAGACGCATTTTTGTCCTTGAAGATAACGCCTGCGCCTAAGAAAGAGATGCCGCTGACTACTTGAGCTGCAATCCTGGCAGGATCTGCCCCCCTGGTACTTGCTGTGCTCGTCAGATCCAAAAAGGCGTACTTGGAGAGGATCATAAACACTGCTGAGGTGACCGCGATAATACAGTGTGTACGGATCCCGGCGTCCTTTTGTCGCTTTGTCCTCTCCAGTCCTATCAGCAGTCCCAGTATGCCGGATATAATAATACGCAGCAGAAATTCCAGATTATCAAAAACTGACAGCGCGGCCTCCGGCAAATAATCCGTTAGTCCCAAAAGCATATTCGTTTCTCCTGTCTTTGAATATCTTCTCTAATGCTCAATAGCACTCACGATAGATGGCCTCTTCGCTTGCAAGGTCGAAGGGATAGTAGGCGTTGGTCATCAGACGCTGCTGGTTGGCCTCCACGCTCAGGGGGAAGGCCTTAAAGTCCGCCTCGGTGAAGCCGCAGTCCCTCAGAGGACGCAGAGGCAGAATACGGGCAAGCAGATCACACAGATACGGAATGGCGTTTGCCACCTCGCAGCCGGTGATAGAAGCCACCAGCTGCTTGAATTTCATGATCTCGCCGGTGGGGTTCATCCTGTCATAGTAGCGCAGGATGGCGCCGAAGAGCATATAGTTGCTCTCGCCGTGGGGAACGTGATAGGTGCCGCCCAGAGGGAAGCTCATGCCGTGGACAGGACCGCAGCCTGCCTTCAAAAACGCGATACCGGCATACAGGGAGGCGGTCACGAACTCATCCAGATACTCGAAGCGGGCATCCTGCCCCTTTTCGTCGATGAGCTTGAAGCCCTTGAGGATCATGTCCATGGCCTTCTCGGAGAACATCTCGGAGGTCAGGGTCTTGCGGTGAGGGCTGAGGAAAGACTCGGTGGCGTGGACCAGCGCGTCAATAGCGGAGCAGGCAAAGGGTTTATAGGGCAGAGTCTTAATGAGATCGGGGATCAGGCAGACCTTGTTGGGGATGATGTCATCGGACACCAGACCCAGCTTGGTCTCGCCGCCGGTGAGCTTGCCGTCGATCTCCGTCTTGACGATGGCCACGGAGATATTGGTGCACTCGGAGCCGGTGCCGCAGGTGGTGGGAATGGCGATGACGTCTTTCTCATGTACCACAGGGAACCGCTTGTAGTACAGCTCATGGACGGTGGTGGGACGCTGGCAGCCCAGCAGCTTGCACAGGTCCATGATGGCGCCGCCGCCCACCGCAATAACGCGGTCATAGCTGTCGTAGGGGATCGCATCGTACATGGTCTGGATCATGGCCTCGGAGGGCTCACCGGCGCCGAACTTCTCCTGAAACACGAAGTTGCACTTCAGACCCAGACCCTTCATAAACGGGGTGTAGATAAACTCGTTGGTCAACACCACATCGCGCGCATTCAGCTGAAACTCCTCCGCCATGGCGCCGAAGGTCCGGAACTTATAAACGGTGGGAGCGAAAACAATTTCGCGCTTGTCAGCCATCAGACTGGCAGAAAAAGCATCCATTGCCATTGTTATACTCTCCTTTTCGCGTAAATTACAGATACAAAGCGGGCTTCTCCATGGTGTCGACCTTTACGAACTGGGAGGTACCCCGGGAAGCGTTCAGAGCATCACCGGCTACGCAGGCGATATAACCGTCCCAAGCGGAGGGGCCGGTGAGCTTGCCGGCGTGGACAGACTCCACCCACTTGCAGAACTCGATATCATAGGCCTCGATGAAGCGCTCTTTCCAGTCGGTCATGATGGGCATACACTCAGCGGGCGACACGCTGTCCCAACCGGTGGGACGATTGCGGCAGACCACGGCGTAGGGATCGGGCAGCTTGACAGTGCCGTTTTCGCAGACCACCTCGCACTGGATGTCGTAGCCATAGCCGTCGGCCACCTGGACTTCCACATCGATGAAGCAGCCCTTCTTGGTACGCATCAGCATGACCTGGGGATTGTCATAGCCCTTATTGGAGTTGGCGCTCTGGCGGACGCGGACGCACTGCACGTCCTCGTACTCGTCATCCAGCAGCCAGCGGCAGATGTCCAGCTCATGGATCGCCACATTGGTCACGCCGTTCTCGGTCTTGAAGCCGGGGCCCTGTGCTACGTTGCGGTGGCAGGCCTTGATGACCAGGGGCGCACCGATGGCACCGGAGTCAATGATGCGCTTCATCTCAGCATAGCCGCGGTCGTAATGACGCATAAAGCCCACCTGCACCAGGCGCTTGCCGATCTCCACCTCCTTGTTGATGATCTCCTCGCAGTCCTTTGCGTTCTGACTCAGAGGCTTTTCACAGAAGCACCACTTCTTTTCGGCCAGTACCTTCATCACATAATCGTGATGGGTGGGGTCGATGGAGGTAATGACCACAGCCTCCACCTCGGGATCCCTGACCATTGCGTCGCAGTCGCTGCCGAAAGAACGAATGCCGTATTTGGCAGCAGTCTCATCAGCGGCAGCGGCCACATAGTCGGAAACAGCCACCACGATCGCACCGGGAACAGTCTCAATGATACGGCGGCAGTGATCCTTGCCAATTGCGCCACAGCCGATAATACCGATCTTCAAAACCTTATCCATGACAAATACTCCTTTATGTTCAAATAGTCATATCAATACTTGCGGGCATCCTTCAGATGTGCCTGCAGATCTTTCCAGCACGCCACGTTCTCAGGACGCTCAGACACCTCGGTGTCACCCACACGCCACCAGGAGCTGTACCCGTCTGTCATGGTCTTGGGCAGCACCTTGATGTCGAAGAGGACGGGACGGTCCTTTACCGCCCTGGCATCCTGCAGGGCAGCGGTCAGCTGATCCATGGTGCGGATGGAATAGCTTCTGCAGCCGTAGGCCTCTGCCACCTTGGCATAGTCGATATCCAGAAAGTCACCGAACAGACCGTCGGCATTGCGGGAACGCAGTTCGGTGCAGAGTACCTTGTTGCCATGTCCCACCTGCAGGTTGTTGATGCAGCCGAAGCTGGCGTTATCAAACAGGCAGATGTTGATCTTCTTGTGCTCCTGCACAGCGGTGATCAGTTCACTGTGGAGCATATTAAAGCTGCCGTCACCCACGAAGGAGTATACCTCCCGTTCATCGCCGATAGCCAGTTTGACACCCAGCGCACCGGCGATCTCATAGCCCATGGTGGAGTAGCCGTACTCCATGTTATAGGTGTCGGTACCGGTAGGACGCCACATACGCTGCATATCGCCGGGCAGGCTGCCGGATGCGCCAATAGCCACGTCACCCTCGTTCATGAAGGCATTGATGGCACCCAGAACGGTGGTCTGACACAGCTGTGTCTTCAGATCCTTGACGAAACGCTCCACGCTCTGACGGTTGGCGTCGTTGACCTCGGGCTTCCAGCCGTCGGTAGCGGCATAGACGATGTTGTCCAAACGATTCAGCTCGTCCAGCCACTTGCTCTTAGCATCCTTGATCTCGGTGGTATAGGCAGACTTGTAGCCTTCCAGCAACTTCTCCAAACGGGGCAGAGTATCCTTGGCATCGGCCACGACGGGCACGGCATCCAGCTTCAATGCCTGGAACTCGGACACGTTGATGTTGACGAACTTGCAGGTACCCCTGAACAGCCAGCGTGAGGCGGTGGTGAAGTCGGTGTAACGGGTGCCCACGCCGATGACCAGATCAGCTTCGCGGGCGATCTCGTTAGCAGCAGAGCAACCGGTAGTGCCCAGACCGCCCAGGTTGAGCGGGTGCATCCAGTCGGTAGCGGACTTGCCGGACTGGGTCTCACCATAAGGAATATTCAGAGCCTCAGCGAAATGCAGGAACTCCTTGTGCGCCTCGGAGTAGCGCACGCCGCCGCCGCAGATCATCAGCGGACGCTTAGCGGCGCGGATGGCCTCAGCAGCATCTTTCAAGGCAGTCTCGGTAGCGGGACGGCGCTCCAGACGCCATACGCGCTTTGCAAGGAAGCTGACGGGATAATCGTAAGCTTCTCCCTCAACATCCTGCGGCATGGCGATGCACACTGCGCCGGTGTTGGCAGGATCGGTCAGGACGCGGAAGGCATTGAGCATGGCGCTCATCAGTTGCTCGGGACGGACGATGCGATCCCAGTAACGGCAGACGGCTTTGAAGGCATCGTTGGTAGTGATCGCCAGAGAGTTGGTGTGCTCCACCTGCTGCAGCACGGGGTCCGGCTGGCGACAGGCGTAGGTATCGCCGGGCAGCACCAGCAGAGGCAGGTTGTTGGAAGTGGCGGTGCCGCAGGCGGTGACCATATTGGCAGCGCCAGGGCCCACAGAGGAGGTAGCGACCATCATCTGCTTGCGCTTGGTCTGAGCGGCAAAGGCGACAGCGGCCTGTGCCATACCCTGCTCGTTCTTGCCCTGATAGATCTCCAGAGTCTTGGCCTCCTGGGACAGTGCCTGCCCCAGACCCACCACGTTGCCGTGGCCGGGGATGATGAACAGGCCCTTTACAAAGTGCTGCTCCACACCGTCCACTTCGATATACTGATTTTCCAGAAAGCGCACCAGCGCCTGGGCCATAGTCAAACGGACAGTTTCCATGTCATACCTCCTGTTTAGTGATTGGGATAGATGTGATCGTTGGCATCTGCTTTCCAGAGCCACTCGTGTTCCTTATCATCGATACGGGTCTTGAGCCAGGGATCACCATCCAGATGACGGATGCCCCAGGCATAGCACATGGCATAGCCGGGTGCCACCACCTGAGAGTGGAAGCCGTGGGTGATCACGGCACAGCCGTTATGCTCGGTCTTGTAGATATCACCGTTGGCAAAGCCGGCGCCGAAGCCGTTGGGATAGTCAAAGCGATAGAAATAAACCTCCGGCTGAGGATGATGGTGAGGCGGATAGGAACTCCACTTACCGGGGCGGTTCAGCACCTCGCCCAGCACCATGTTGGAAAACGGCGCATTATCATAATCGAAAAAGGTCTTGATCTCACGCTCCATAGCGCCCATCAGCTCGCCCTTGGAGCCGGCATACTGGGTCTGCACGGTCTCGGGGATATACATCACGGATTCGTACTTGTTCTCGTTGACGGTGTCCTGGATGTACAGCTCGCTGTGGCCGTGGGCGGTCAGAGTGATCTTGGTATCCTTGCTGGCCAGCAGGCAATAGGCCTCGTGATGGAAGCAGTTGGGGCGGTCGGCCTCTACGGTCTTATCGTCCCACTGATAAGTGACCTTGCCCTCGAACAGCAGGATCGCCACTTCGCGGTCAGCGCTCTCGTAGGTGTAGGTGTCGCCGTCCTCCATCACCAGCAGCCCCACATTCATCTGGGTGGCCATGTAGTTGGTGGTCTCGTCAATATAAGCGTTATAGCCGCGCTTCAGTTCATTGTTCTTGTTAAAGTATGTCATGCTGTCGCCTTTCTTACAGACCGGTATGCTCACGGATATACTTGCGCCCCTTTATAGCGTACTCCAGAGGATTGGCCTTGGCAGGATCCTGCTCGGCTTCCACCAGCAGCCAGCCCTCATAGCCGGCATCGGCCAGCGTCTTGAACACGGGATCGAAGTTCACATCGCCGTCACCGGGAACAGTGAAAGCACCGTTGCGGACAGCCTGCAGGAAGCTCCAGTTATTGGCTTTTGCCTGCTCCACTACGGCAAGGCGCATATCCTTCAGGTGGACATGACCCACCCGGTCCACATACTTCTTCAGCATGGCCAGAGGATCTTCGCCGGCAAAGGTAAAATGACCGGTATCATAGCACAGAAACACATAGCGGGGATCGGTACCCGCCATCATGCGGTCCGTCTCCTCACTGGTCTGCACCACGGTGCCCATATGATGATGGAAACACAGCTTGAAGCCGCGGTTTGCTGCGATCTTGCCCAGATGGTCAAGACCCTTGCAGAAGCGATCCCATTCGGCATCGTTCATCACATACTTATACCCGCCGGTGAGGATAGGGGTGTCCATTTCGCCCTGGATAGAGTAACTCTGCTCGCTGACATTGATGTGGTTGGCACCGACAGCGGCCAGAAAGTCCAGATTCGAGATAAAATCTTTTTCCTCTTCCTCCATGGGACGAGTCAGCAGAAACGAGGAATACCAACGGCTGGCAATCCGCATTCCCCGCAGATCCAGAGCCTTTTTCAGCTCAGCAGGATCCGCAGGATACTTGTTGCCGATCTCACAGCCGGTAAAGCCGGCCAGCGCCATCTCGCTGACGGTCTGCTGAAAGGTGTTCTCCGCACCCAACTCCGGCATATCATCGTTGCACCAGCCAATAGGTGCGATACCTAAATTCACCTTTTTTGCATCAAACATAATTGATACCCTCTTTAGCAAAATTTTTTAATAAAGCATTTTCAAATGGGTTCGGTCATATTTTTCTCTGCGATAAATATGCCTGCAGAGGACTTTCCTTTTAATAAAACTCCTTGATGTAATCCAGAACATCCTGGCGGGTTCCCTGGAAGGGACCAGGAGTTTCCATCTTCAGAGAAACAAGGGCGGTGCAGTACAGAAGCGCTTCCTCGATTCCTGCCCGCTGGCGTTCAGTAATATAGCCGGCGAAGGTGGTGTCGCCCCGTCCGGTACGGCCGGAGAGATTGCGGGCTTTGATGGGACAGGTATAGATCTGCTTGCCGTCATAGGCCAGTACTTCCGTATTGTGGGTGATGAGGACTTCTTTGGCGCCCCAGCTGTAAAGCAGCTTGGCAGCCTCGGCACGGTCGGTCATACCGGTGAGGATCTCAGCCTCGGCGGCATCAGTCTTCAGATAGTCGATGCAGGACAGATATTTCATCTTCTCCGCCCAATCGTGGAAAGCCATGGTTTTATCCGCTTCCACATGGCGCAGAAGGCACTGCACGTCGACGGCTACCTTGCCGTGCTTGGCGGCCTCTTCAAAAAGAGCCCCGTCAAAATCGCCGTAAACCAGGCCGGCAAAATGATAGATTTTCGTGTCGATATCCGGTAATTCTTCAAAGGTAAAAGGATCGCAGACTCCCATGGAGGTGCAGGCTCTCTTTTCCTTGTCGGCCGTAAAGTACTGGTTGCGGATGGAGCAGGTAGCCCTGGAAGGCTTCCAGTACAGATCAGCACCGGAGGCGGCAAAGCGCTCCTCCACATCGGCATCTGCCGGGTTCAGCTTGGTGAACAGAGCGGTGGTATTTCCGGATTTGGCTGCGGCATAACCGGATGCCACCACAGCACCGCCCAGCTCCTTGCGCTCATTCCCGAGATAATCAATGTTGTGATCCAAGGATACCGGACCGATGACCAGCACATCATATTTTTTACGCATGATTATTAAAGCTCCTATCGTGGTTTTTCCGTTATCTTTCCGCACGCTATTGCCTAAAAAGGCATGGAGGAAATTTCCCCCATGCCCTTTGGTACAATAGCGAAAAGACCTTATGTGCATTGGGCGCCGCAATCTATGTTAAAACCAGTCGTTTGTTGCCAACGCACTTCCCAGCACAGAGTTCCGTTCTGTTGCGGATACAGTTAATGTGCCATTACTGTCAGCAAATACATTTGCTCCATATCTGAAATGCACCCCGAGCATTCCTGCCGCGCCTCCGCTGCTAACCATATGGATCTGATCAATTTCGCTACTCAAACTCCAGTTTTGGGTATTGAGTTGGTAGAGATACGCATAATCGGCAAATGTTGCGCCCTCTGAAGGCGACCACAGGCCCACAAAGTAGATATTATTTGTATCCGCTTCAGTTATTAGGCCAAATCCTTGGAAATCCTTTTCAAAGGAGAAGGAACCTACTTCCGAAAAAGCAGCTGACTCGATTCCGTTAATTGCAGGAGCGCGGTATACATGGTATACACTATTAGTTCCATCCAAATGGGCAACTATCAGAACATAGTATTCGACAGTATTGCTATCCACATAGGATGTAATCCCCACGGCTCCGGCCTTGTGATTAACCGATAAGTCGAAGGACTCTACTCTTCGAAGTTCATTTACAGCCAAGGATCTCAAATCGTACAGCGCAATGTGTGCAGAAGTGTCGTTCTCTGAGGGTACTAATAGATAGTCCCCGATTGTTTGAATACCGCCCGGATGCTTCCATCCCTCCAAGTACGTTTTATATCCCAATTTTTCAGATCCGTTTTTTAGGCCCGCAACGATATGGGCATAGCTTGCGGTACTTACACTATGTGTCAAAATCGAGTACCTGGCCCCCGCTATATCATCATACTGGGCATATCCTTGGATGTGATTGGTGGTGGGATCATAACTTCCGGGAAAACCGTACAGGTTTACCTGGGTGCCTGCGATAGGAAGAAGTCCAAAAGCAGTTTCAACATCAGATACCGGTGTTGATTTCTCTCTGGCAGCAGCAGAAACACAGATCGATTTCAACGTAATTTCATTTGTATCGTTGCCGCCTCGAAGGAATGAGGCATACACGGTATTCCCGTTTGTATCACTCCCGATTGTCAAAACTGTATTTGCACCATCGCTGTCCAGGGTATGTTGACCAGTGGTCTGTCCAAACCACCAGTTGTTGCTAAACATAGTACTCCCCTGTGCAATGGCTACGTTCGGAAATGTTACAGTCATTCCGTGAGGATAGTTGCTTGTAGTAACTGAAAGTGTCAGATCTCCGATAAAAGCGAAATTCAATTCTTCTGCCGTGTGATCAAATGTAGTTCGGTCGCCGTTTGTAGAGGGATCGTTATATCCCGATAATCTTGAATTAAACCAATTTGCCACCGAAGAAGATCCACTTCTTCCTACGCTGAATGAAAACTCGCCGTTAGACAAATATACCGTTTGCCCAACATAGTTTCGCCCTTGCGGATCCTGTCCGGACGTTATACTCAATGCATGAATAATAAAAGATCCACTTGTAATTGAAATACCACTGGAAGAAGAAAACTCTACTGTATTAGTTCTATACGTCATTGCATACGCTGTGCTAAATGAGGAAAAGAGAATAACCGAAATGCAGATAAGTATTGCTACAATCTTTTTCATGATAATACCATCCTCAAACAAATGTTTACATCCACCAGTAAAAGAGTGTTTAGTATTAATAATTCATTGCGTGTCTTCATCAATTCTGCACTTCCTGCTCTTGTGCCTTTGCAGTATTGGCTTTTGCCAGCTTCTGGGACTTGTAATTGCGATAGGCAAATACCCCCACCGAAATCGCCGCGATCACAATAAAGGCGCAGGCGATGGGACGGGTGAAGAAAATGCTCCAGCTGCCCTCGGAAATCACCATGGCGCGGCGGAAATTCTTCTCCGCCAGGGGTCCCAGCACGATGCCCAGCAGAATGGGGACCAACTGGAAGTCCAGACGCCGCAGAATGTAGGACACAATACCGAACAGCAGAATGATGTAAATATCATAGATGCGGTTGTTGGTGGAATAGGAACCCGCAATGCAGAAGGTCAGCACGATGGGGGCCAGGATCTCAAAGGGAATACGGGTAATGTTGGCATACCAGCGAGTGAAGAAACGCCCCATGATCCACATAAAAATATTCACAACGATCAGACCCAGCATGATGGCGTACAAAATGTTCCCCTGTTCGGCGAACAAACTGGGGCCGGGTACCATGCCGTGGAGCATGAAGGCACCCATCAGAATAGCGGTAGAGCCGTCGCCGGGTACGCCCAGGGTCAGCATGGGGATCATGGTAGCACCGCAAGCGCCGTTGTTGGCGGATTCGGAGGCGGCAACGCCCTCGATTTCGCCCTGACCAAAGGTTTCGGGATGCTTGGACATCTGCTTGGTCTGGTTGTAGGCGATGAACGCCGCCAGACCGCCGCCGGTGCCGGGCGTGGCACCAATAATAACGCCGATGAGAGAGCCGATACCGATGGGCTTCCAGCAGCGACGGTATTCTTCTTTTGTAATTTTATCCTTGGTGATTTCCGAGGCCTTAACAGACTTATGATCCTTTTTGGGGTCATACTTGGATTTCATCAGGATCTCGGAGATGGCAAACAGACCGATCAGCGCGATGATCAGATCCACGCCTGCCATCAGCTTTTTCCGGCCGAAAATAAATCGCGTGGTACCGCTGATATTATCCATGCCGATGCAGGAGATAAACAAGCCGATACAGGCACCGATCAAGCCTTTCCAAATACTGTCGTTGGACACGCCCGCGATAACAGACAGGCCGAACACGGCCAAAGCAAAATACTCAGCAGGGCCAAAGAGCAGTGTGATCTTTGCAATGGGAGGCGCCAGAAACAGCAGGGACAGGGCGCTGATAAGACCGCCGATTGTGGATGCAAACAGCGCCATCTGCAGTGCCTTGAAGGCCTGCCCGCGTTTTGTCATAGGATAGCCGTCCAGCAGAGTTGCCGCATTGGCAGAGGTGCCGGGCGTGTTGATCAAAATAGCGGTAATAGAACCGCCGTAAGTACCACCGGCATAGATAGCCAGCAGCATTAAGATAGCCGTTGTGGGTTCCATGCCATAGGTCATGGGGATGCAGAGGATCAGACCCAGGTCAGAGGTAAGTCCGGGGATCGCGCCGACCACAATGCCGATCGCCATACCCAGAGGAATCACCAGAAAATGCTGCCACTGTGCCAGAAGCTGCAGACCGCCTAAAAAATTACTCATATTCTGTCTCCTTTCCGGTCAGGGCAGAGATACATGGAGCAGTATCTTGAACACGAAGTACACGATACCGACCATGCCCAGAGGAATTGCGTAATAATACCACTTTCTTGCGCCATAGAACAGCATAATGGCAACCACCAGAACGGCGGTGGAGATCAAAAAGCCGCAGGGCTTGATGAGGAAGCAGTAGGCCACAAGGAACAGACAGTAAATCGCCGATTTCACAGACTTTTTGAATGTTTCCGTATGGAATGTTTCCTTTGTGATCACGGCGACTTTCTTTTCCCGGAGCAGGCCTTGAATGAACAGACCCAAACCGCAGATAGCCATACCGGCGATAGCAATGCTGGGGAGAGTTTGTGCGTTAATGCTGGAGGTTTCTCTCGTGGGGATCTGCGTGGGGATCAAAAACCACAGAACGGTGCCGAGGATGGCGAACAGCAGACCACCAATCATCTCTGTATTATACTTGATTTTCATGTTTGCTCACCTCGCTAAAAGTAGGGCAGCCCGTGCCCGGAGACACGGGCTGCTCGAATCAATTATCCAACCAGCGGGATGTACTTGGTCATTGCCTTGGTCTGAGAATCTACCATGCTGAGGATCTCAGTGGCGTCAGCATCCCAGGCAGCCATGCCCATGTCAGCCATGAACTGCTGGAACTCGGGCTCTGCATAGACTTTCAGCATGAAGTCACGCAGCTTCTCCTGGATGCGGGGATCCACGGTGGAGCGGACAGCGATGTAGTCCATACCGGTGAACTCGATGTCATAGCCCTGATCCTTAAAGGAATTGATGTGGCCGATACCCTCAACATCCAGACCCTCGGGGATGAAGGTGCCCAGGCAATTCAGCTCACCGTTGATCACATAGTCACGATAGACAGGGGGAGAGCCGGCGGCAACGTCCACATGGCCGCCAACCAAAGCGTTGATGGCTTCCTGACCGCCGTCATAAGGAACAGCCTCGCAGGGAATATCCAGCATCTTGAACAGAGCGGAGATCATGGTGTAGTTATCATTGCCGGGGCCGCCGGTGGTGGCGTATTTAATGGTGTGACCTTCCTTGGCATAGGCGACCAGCTCATCCAGATTGGTGATGCCGCTGCTGGCCTGGGTCAGGATCACGAACTCGGTGATACGGATACCGCAGATGGGAGAAATATCCGCGACGGTGTAGTCCACGTCGATGAACTCAGGGGTCAGGGAGAACAGGGGACCGTTGCAGCAGAAAATGGTGTAGCCATCGTCGGCCGCTTCCAGAAAGTCGTTCATGCCAATGGTGCCGGAACCGCCGGTATGGTTCTCAACGATCATGGGGACGCCCAGGTATTTTTCGGAATAAGAGGCAATTTGACGAGTGATCACGTCAGGGCCGCCGCCCAGACTCCAGGGCTGAATGAGAAGGATTTCCTTCTCGGGCCAGTTCAGCTCTTCTACAGCCTCGCCCTGCTCTGCATCGTCTGCGGGAGCCGCTTCCTGTCCGCAGGCGGCAAGACTCAGCAGCATAACCAGAGCGAAAACCAGGGACAAGATTCTCTTCAGGTTCTTTTTCATCTTTGAATTCTCCTTTTTTTAGATTATTAATAAATTCCGGGGATCCGCCGGAAATTATTACAAAATAGGGGCATTACCGATGGAGTTGCAAATTGAGAACGTTCACATTTTTTGGTAAAAATGAAACCCTTTGTCCTCACCGGGAAAAGCTGACGGTCAGTGCGCCGCGCTTCTTCTCCAGAACAACGGCATGGAAGCCCTCCGGCTGGGAGAAGTAAGGTGGATATTCCCGCTCATCCGTAAACAGAAACCGGGGCGGTTCCTTGGACCTAATGGCGCACAGGGTTTCGTAAACCGCAGGATTTGCGCTGTTATAGCGGCGGTCAGACGAGGCAGTCGTTACCACGAATTTCAGCGGCATGCGCTTCATGATCTCCTCATCCACAGCATCAGCCTGGCCGTGATGAGGCAGTTTGAGAACGTTCACATTTTCCAGTAAAGAAGTGGGTACCGACTCCCATTCACGGGGGCAACAGTCCGCTGCCATCAGGTAAACTGTGTCCTCTGCCTTGATATGTAACAGCAAGCTTGTTGCATTTGAGGTTGCGTCCAGCTTCGCCAGCAGGGCTGTGATCTCTGCCGGGTCTTGCGTTCTATAAGCCGCAGACAGTAAAGACATATAGTTATCTATGTTTTGCTGTTTTGGAGCTAACACCTTCATGCACAGATCAGGCGTCAATGAAATCGTATCCTCGGCCTTGACCATATGCACCGATTTACCTTCCGCCAGGGCTTCCGATATGATATGGCGATATGCATTCAGCGCCTCTGTATATAAAGGTACGCTTCGTGCTGCGGTTGCTTCCGGTCGAAGATCACGCCCGGAAAGGAACGGCTCCACCGGATAGGGTACATAAAACGCATCGGCAGGAATTTTTTCCAGGATCGGCTCCAAGCCGCACACGTGGTCTTCATGTATGTGAGAGATCACCACTGCGTCAATATGCCGGATGCCCTGCTGCTGCAGATAATCTACACTGCGAATACGGAACGCGTCACCTGCAAACTCCTGGGGCAGATTGCTGCCGCCATCAAGCAGCATGGTATACCCGTCTTTTGCCTGGAACAATATGGAGTCTCCGTAGCCCACATTGATAAATGTTACCCGCACATAGCATCCCTCCCTCTACACTCAATTTTTCCTCATAAGCTATTACGTGGTATGGCGTATCACCAGACTTGTGGGAATCTTGATATGGGTCTCGCTCAATTCTTTTTTATCAATCAGATCAAACAACTGCTGAGCCGCCACCCGGCCCATGGTTGTGGCATCAATGCGAACGGTTGTCAGTTCCGGCTCGACCATACGGCTGACGATACTGTCATCAAATCCCACGATCGCCACATCCTCCGGTACGCGCAGACCTGCCCGAAGTGCTGCTTTTACCGCACCTGCTGCAATGGTGTCGTTGGTGCAGAAGAAAGCTGTGGGCCTGTCAGGTATCTTCAGCAATTCAGCCATTGCATCCTCAGCGGCTTCCAGCGTCGGCTCAATATCCAGAATAAAACGGGCATCCATCGGCAGATCATGCGCCGCCAATACGCTCATATAGCCGTTCAGTCGAGCCTCACACACCTGCTTGGAAAAATGACCGGCCAGCAGTCCGATCTTTTTATGACCGCGCTCGCAAAGATGCTCGGTTGCCTGCTGTGCACCCTGAAAATGCTCCACGGTAACGGAAACAAGGTTTTTCAGCTCAATCTCGTGGTTCAGCATAACAAGAGGAATATTTTTCCGTTGAAATTCTTCCACAGTATTGATATCCGTCTGTCCGGCAAAAATGACGCCGTCCATGTGCTTCTTGATATAGACATCTCCGTTGGGAAGTTGCATATCATTTCCCGTGGCAATAAAGACACTGTACCCCCGTTTGGCGGCCTCCTGCATCACAGCTTCCAGCACGGGCGCATAAAACGGATTCAACAGCGTTGGATACTGCCTCTCGTGGATGATAAATGCAATATTTTCCGTATGCTGACGCACCAAAGCCCGTGCGATCGTGTTGGGCGTATAATTCAATTCTTTTGCAGCAGCGTATACCCTTTCTTTTGCCTTTTCGCTTACCGTTTCAGGAGAAATAAATGCACGCGAAACTGTTGCCTTTGAGTACCCGCATTTTTTAGCGACATCAATAATTGTTGCAGACATAAGGACCTCTAGCAGAAAAGAGAACGTTCTCATTTTCATTTTATAATATATGCCTGCTATCAAGCAAGCTACATTTTATGTTTTGATGATACTTGCTTATTGCGGCAGTGTCAATACCTTTTTTGCCACACCAATAAAATTTGGGGGATTTTTTAATTGTTGTCAAATTTTTTGGTAATAATCACGAAACAAAACTCTCCGCCGATGATCACGGTCACGCCGGTTTCCGCACATCGTCTGGCCCGGACTCCACATTTCGCGGCAGTGATCTCGCCGGAAAACGCCTCATAATTCACCGCATATCCCGTACTTTTATAGCAGGCGTTCGGGGTATCATATTGTGGCTGGTTCCGCTTTTACTCTGCAGATTCATCAGGAGCTTGCTCATAAAGTGCTTTTTTTACTTGGCGGCTTTGGCGGTACGGATGGCGGAGATCAGCTCGGGGATCAGTTTGAACAGGTCACCCACAACGCCGTAATCGGCTACCTCGAAGATGGGCGCAGTCTCGTTCTTGTTCACGGCGATGATGAATTCGCTGTCCTGCATACCGGCCTTGTGCTGAATGGCGCCGGAAATGCCCAGGGCGATGTAGACCTTGGGATGGACGGTCTTACCGGTCTGACCCACCTGATGGTCGGCGCTGAGCCAGCCCGCATCCACCACGGCGCGGGAGGATCCCACAACGCCGCCCAGCTCTTCCGCCAGCTCGGTGGCAAGGGCGATGCCCTTCTCCACGTCGGCGGCGATACCGCGGCCCACGGAAACGATGATGTCCGCGCCGATCAGATCCACCAGCTTCCTGGCGGCCTTCACGGTCTCCAAAACCTGGCTCTTGATGTCAGCGGCGGTCAGGGACACGGGCAGCTTCTCGATCTGCACCTTCTCCAGGCACTTTTCGCAGAAGGGACGCTTCTTCATCACGCCGGGACGCACTGTTGCCATAGCGGGACGGAACCGGGGGCACACGATGGTGGCCATCAGATGGCCGCCGAATGCCGGACGGGTCATCTTCAGGTTCTTGGCGGCGTCAAAGGTCTTGCTCTCAAAATTGGTGTTGTCCACGTCCAGAGAGGAGGCGGTACGCAGGAAGTCGATGTAACCGTTCAGATCCACGTCCAGGTGGGTGCAGTCGGCGCACAGACCGGTGTGCAGACGGGCGGCGCACCGGGGCGCCAGATCCCGGCCGATGTTGGAAGCGCCGAACAGCAGGATTTCGGGCTTTAACTGCTCCACGGCCTCCACGATGACCTTGGTATAGCCATCGGTGGTGTAGTCCTTCAGCAGCGGACTCTCGCAGACGTAAACCTTGTCCGCGCCGTAACCGCCCAGCTCTTTGGCAATGCCCCCCACGTTGTCACCCAGCAGCAGGCCGCACAGCTCCACGCCCAGTTCGTCGGCCAGCTTGCGACCCTCGGAGATCAGTTCGAAAGTAGTGGGCATCATCACGCCTTGACGCTGCTCACAGAAAACCCATACATTCTTGAAAGCGGCAATATCCGCACTGTTAAAATTAGCCATTATTCCTCGCTCCTTTCTCAGATCGCGTGTCTGGCGGCGAGAACACCGGCCAGCTTCTCTGCAACATCCTTGCCATCGCCCTGCAGCATCGTGCCCACACCCTTCTGGGGCGGCGTAAAGGACTTGAAAATATTGGTGGGAGAGCCGGCAAGGCCGATAGTGCTCTCGTCGATCAGGGGATGATCCTTCAGCGCCTCGTAATTCATCACGGTCAGGGGCTTGCTGTAAGCCGTCAGAATATCCCGGATGTTCATGTAACGGGGCTGGTTCAGCTCCTTCACGCAGGTCAGCAGGCAGGGAGTCTGCACCTGAATGGTCATATAGCCGTCCTCCAGCATACGGCGCACCTTCAGGGTGTTGCCGTCTTTCTCGATAGCGCCCACGTAGGACACCTGCTCCAGACCCAGCTTTTCCGCGATCTGGGGACCCACCTGTGCGGTATCGCCGTCGATGGCCTGGCGGCCGGAGAACACGATGTCGTCCTTCTCCACGCCGTAGGTGCCGATGGCGGCGGCGATGATCTGGGAGGTGGCGTAGGTATCGGAGCCGCCGAACTCCCGGGCGGTGATCAGCACACCCTCATCCACACCCATGGCCATCAGCTCCCGGAGCATTCCCTCTGCGGGAGGAGGACCCATGGTGAAAGCGATGACCTTGCAGCCGTAAGCGTCTTTCAGCTTCAGCGCCGCCTCCACGGCATTCAGGTCGTCGGGGTTGATAATGGTCTGCATGGACGCACGGTCCAACGTGCCGTCGGCGTTGACAGCCACCTTGCCGGAGGTATCGGGTACCTGCTTGACAGTTACTAAAATCTTCATCTTTTTATGCCCTCCTTACAGACCCATATTGCCGGAAATCACGATACGCTGGACTTCGGAAGTGCCCTCGTAGATCTCGGTGATCTTGGCGTCACGCATCATGCGCTCCATGGGATAATCCTTGGTATAGCCGTAGCCGCCGAACATCTGGAGCGCCTTGGTGGTGGTCTTCATGGCGTGCTCGGAGCAGAACAGCTTGGCCATGGCAGCCTGCTTGGTGTAGCGCTTACCCTCGGCCTTCATCATGGCGGCCTGATACATCAGCAGGCGGCCTGCCTCGCAGCCCAGCTCCATATCCGCAAAGGTGAACTGGGTGTTCTGGAACTTGGAGATGGGCTTGCCGAACTGGGTACGGCCCTTGGTGTAGGCTATGGCCTCGGCCATAGCACCCTCGGCGATACCCAGAGACTGGGCAGCGATACCGATACGGCCGCCGTCCAGGGTCGCCATGGCGATGGAGAAGCCCTTGCCCTCCTTGCCCAGCAGGTTCTCCTTGGGAACGATCATGTCGGTAAACACCAGCTCCGCGGTGGGGGAGCCGTGCAGACCCATCTTCTCCTCGTGCTTACCCACAGAGAAGCCGGGGAAGCTGCTCTCCACGATGAAGGCGGAAATGCCCTTGGTGCCCTTGCTCTTATCGGTCATGGCGAACACCACGAAGATGTCGGCGGCATAGCCGTTGGTGATGAAGATCTTGGAGCCGTTCATCACATAATGGTCGCCGTCCAAAATAGCCTCGGTCTGACCCTTGGAGGCATCGGAACCGGCGTTGGGCTCGGTCAGGGCGAAGCCGCCCAGCACGTGACCCTTACTCAGCATGGGCAGATATTTCTTTTTCTGCTCCTCGGTGCCGTAGTTCAGAATGGGATCGCAGCACAAGCCGTTGTGGGTGGCCACGATGTCGCCGGTGGAGGCGCACTGCTTGCTCAGCTCCTCCACGCAGATGGCGCTGGCCAGAGGATCGGAGCCGGCGCCGCCGTATTCCTGGGGCACGCAGATGCCCATCACGCCCAGGTCGAACAGCTTCTCGATGGTCTCTCTGGGATACTCGCAGGTGCGGTCGGTCTCTGCCGCAATAGGTTTGACCTCTTTTTCCGTGAACGCAGCCATCATCTTTTGGATAAGCTGATGTTCCTTGCTCAGATTAAATTCCATAGTCGTGTTTCTCCTTTATTCCTGAATACCGGCAATATTCTTGGCCAGCTTCTTCTTGCCCTGAATGTTGCCCTGACGCGCGATCATGATGCGCTGTGCCTGGGGAGAGCCTGCGCCGTGCATGGACTCGGTACGGTAGCCCACAGCGGCCGCGCCCAGACACATATTCTCCAGGAAGCGCATGACCTTCTCCCGGTCCTCGGTGGAAACACCCTCGTGGGTGGCGAAATACTTGTTGCAGATTTCGCCGATGGTCTCCCCCTCGCGGCCCACCACAGTGGCGGACTTAAAGTCCTTCTCGCTGGGCATGGTCACCATCAATCCGCCTGCGATATCCTCGGCCAGACGCACGATCTCATAGGGGAAGCGGGTCACGTTCTGCTTGCACACGTTGGCCAGCAGCAGGTCGATCTGATAGTTGCCCGCCTTGGTGGGGCAGCCCTCGCAGGAGCAGGCGATACCGCAGGAATACAGGGTCTCGTTCAGATGGGTCATCTCGATCAGCTTATCCTTCACAGCACTGGCTTTTTCCACGCCGTTGTACTCCGCGGCCAATGCGGCGGCGCCGATCACCACGTCGCCCACGCCCACCTTGCAGCCGCCGTAGCTCTGGCGGTGGTAGCCGGCGAAGCGCTCCACCATCATGCCGGCGAACTCATACTCGCCGTTGAGGAAGATGTACTCGTTGGGAATGAACACATGGTCCAGCACCACCAGGGCTTCCTGTCCGCCGAACTTGCTGTTGCCCACGTCGATGCAGCCCTCTTCCATCTTGCGGGTATCGCAGGATTGGCGGCCGTAGATCATGTACAGACCCTCGGCGTCGGTGGGGCAGGCAAAGGACACGGCCCAATCCTTGTCTTGTTCGCCCATGGCAATGGTGGGCATAAAGATGTGCCAGTGGGAGTTGATGGAGCCGGTCTGGTGGCACTTGGCGCCGCACACCACGATACCGTCTGCCCGGCGTTCCACCACGTGGACGTACATATCGGGATCGCTCTGCTCATGGGGTGCCTTGGAGCGGTCGCCCTTGGGGTCGGTCATGGCACCGTCTACCGTCAGATCCTCGTCCTGCACGTATACCAGGAACTTCTTAAAGTTCTCGTGATACTTGGTGCTGTACTTCTCGTCGATCTCAAAGGTGGTGGAGTAGACGGCGTTGAACGCGTCCATACCCACGCAGCGCTGGAAGCAGGAGGCGGTCTTCTGTCCCAGCAGACGCTGCATCTTTACCTTCTTCACCAGATCCTCAGCGCTTTGGTGCAGATGGGTAAAGCGGTTGATCTTCCGGCCGGTCAGGCTGGAGGTGGCGGTCATCAGCTCGGCATACTGGGGATCCTGCGCCAGAGCGTAGGTCATGGCCACGCAGTTGATGGAGGGCCGGATCATGGGGTGATCCACCCAGTTGTCGATCTTCTCGCCGAACATATACACGCGGGTGTTCAGCTTACGCAGGCTTTCGATATACTCTTTTGCGGTCATCATAGTCTTTTCCTCCTAAATTAGTTGTTGGCAAGTCCCATCTTCTCCTCGTGAAAAATGCGCTCATCCATGAGTTTCAAATCGTCAGCGATTGCGGGGGTGAAATCCATCTGATCCAGCACCTGGGTTTGCAGATCAATACCGGGAGCGATCTCGATCAGGGTCACACCCTCGGGGCGCAGCTCGAACACAGCGCGCTCGGTGACGTACAGCACAGGCTGATGTACCTTGTTGGCGTAGGTACCGGAGAAGGTGATATGCTCCACCTGCTTGACAAACTTCTTCTTGGCACCCTCCTTGACGATCACCAGCTTGCCGTTCTCGCACTTGGTCTCCAGACCCTTGGCGGTAAAGGTACCGCAGTAGACCACCTTCTTAGCATTCTGGGTAATGTCGATAAAGCCGCCGGCGCCGGCCAGACGGGTACCGAACTTGGACACGTTCAGGTCGCCGTTGAGTGCGGTCTCGGCAAGGCCCAGGAAAGCCACATCCAGGCCGCCGCCCTGATAGAAGTCAAACTGTACGTTATGGGGCAGAATGCACATGGAGTTGGCGGAAGCGCCGAACTGGGTGCCGCCCATGGGCACACCGGCGATGGAGCCGGCCTCCACGGTCAGCGTCATCTTGTCGGAAATGCCCTCCTCTGCGGCCACGTTGGCGATCTTCTCGGGAGCGCCGGTACCCAGATTGACGATGGCGTCATTGGGCAGCTCCATGGCGGCGCGGCGGGCGATGATCTTCTTGGCGTCCAGAGAAATGACGGGAATGGTATCCATGGGGATGCGATACTCGCCGGTCAGGCTGCCGTCATAGGGGGTGCCCAGGCACTGCATATTGTCCTCCGCGGAGCCCACCACGATGCCGTCCACATAGATACCGGGAATGGCCACCAGCTTGGGATCCAGCGTGCCGCCCTGTACCACCTTTTCCACCTGCACAAACACCTTGCCGCCGGAGTTCTTGCAGGCCTGGCACATGGCTGTCACGTCGATGGGGCCGATCTCGTGGTGCACGGTGCAGTTGCCGAACTCATCGGCGAAGCTGCCCCGGACAAACACCACGTTGATGGGGAAGCCCTTGTAGAGCAGGCGCTCCTCGCCTTCAATATTGACGATTTTCACGATGTCCTCGGTGGTGACGCTGTTCAGCTTGCCACCGCCGTTGCGGGGATCCACAAAGGTATACAGACCCACGTGGGTGATGGTGCCAATTTTGTGAGCGGCGATATCACGGTACATATGGGAGATCACGCCCTGGGGCAGGTTGTACGCCTCGATCTTGTTCTCCAGCGCCAGAGCGCCCAGCGTCGCCGCACGGTCCCAGTGGCCGCCGATGACGCGCTTGACCATGCCCTCATGGCCGTAATGGTCGCCGCCGGTACCGTCGCGGTGCCCCTGACCTGCCGCAAAGAACAGGGTCAGGTTCTGGGGATGACCGGTCTCAAGGAAGCGCTTCTCCAGCGCCTTGGACAGTGCCTCCGGGCAGGCGGAGCTAACGAAACCGCCGGTGGAAATGGTATCGCCGTCGTTGACCATTAGGGCCGCTTCTTCAGCAGAAATGATATGAGCTTTTTTCATCGCTTTCTCTCCTCTTACTTGTTCTGGAAGTTCTTCTCGGCGCGCTTCTCCAGGAAGGCGCCCATGCCCTCTTTCTGGTCAGCGGTGGCAAAGCACATGGCAAACAGCTCGTTTTCCAGAGCGATGCCGTCGTCAATATCCATCTGCATACCCCGGTCGATGCATGCCTTGGCATACTTGACAGCGATGGGAGCGTTGACCGTAAAGCTCTTGGCCATGGCAATGGCGCCGTTTATCAGCTCCTCCGGAGCGTAAACAGCGTTGACCAGGCCGATCTCCTTGGCCTCGTCCGCCTTGATCATCTTGCCGGAGAAAATCAGCTCCTTGGCCTTGGCGATGCCCACGCGGCGGGGCAGACGCTGGGTGCCGGAGAAACCGGGAGTGATACCCAGACCCACCTCAGGCTGGCCGAACTTGGCCTTCTCGCTGGCCAGGATGATGTCGCAGGACATGGCGATCTCACAGCCACCGCCCAGCGCAAAGCCGTTCACCGCGGCAATGGTGGGGATCTCCAGCTTTTCAATGCGGCGGAAAATGGCGCTGCCCCGCTGGCCCCACTTGCGGCCTGCGGCCACGTCCATGGGATACTGCTCGCCGATATCGGCACCTGCCACAAAGCTGCGGCCCTCACCGGTCAGGATCATGGCCCGCAGGTCCTTGTCCTTTTCCACCTCGGCAATGACCTGCTCCAGCTCGCTGATTACGGTGGAATTCAGCGCATTGAGAGCCTCGGGGCGGTTAATGGTAATAATGCCGATGTTCTCTGTCTTCTCATAACGAATGGTCTGATACATATTGGTTGTACCTCCTTGGTTTTGCGGCGTGGCCGCAGTTGTTCATATAAATATATAAGCAATTACCGTGCCTGTTTTCATTGCTGGATGTAGAGAATTTTTCATCCGTTTTTTAGACAAAATACACAAAAATCAGGGCCATTTTTTGTGTTTTGGTATGCGCCGCTGGGGACTATTCATTTTTGCATAGGCCCATTTTGGCACTCTGCCCATTCTGAATTTGCCCCATAGCCCTGCAAAAGTTCTCTGTTTCTGCGGTTTTTTCAAGTCCGGACAAAAAATTTTTGTTTTCCTCTTCCTATTCATTTTTGAATATGTTATAATCACATTTGAATAATTTGTAAGGTGGTGTTTTGGGTGCCACAGCCTAATTTTTCCGGTTTTTTTGCCGATGATATCAACCTGAAGGATCTGTTTGACATACTGAATCCGGAGAATAATTTGGTTCTGGCGGATGACATGATGCTTTCCGACGCCAACGGCAAGATTCTGTGGGTCAGCGAGACCTATGAGAAGAACTTTGGTTTCGCCCACAACTCCATCGTTGGGCGCAGCGCCTTCGATTTGGAGAAGGACGGCACATTTTCTCCCTGCATTACGGCAGAGATTATCCGGCAGAAGAAAAAAATTACCACAACGCAGAAGATCAACCACTCGCATACCAATGTGCTGACAGTTGGAATTCCTCTTTTTGATAATGCAGGTGAGCTGAAATACGCCGTCTGCTTCAATACGGTCTCCATGGAGCAGATCAACTCCATCCAGCGGAGGTACCGTGAGATGCAGGAGTCTCTACAGCAATACAGTCAGGAGATCGCCGAGCTGCGTACCCGTACCGCCAGCACCAGTCTGATCCTCAAAAGTGCCGCTATGCAGCGCTTGTGGACGCTGATGCAGAATACTGCAAATACCCGGGCCAATATTCTTATTACTGGCGAGACCGGCGTGGGCAAAAGTGCGGTGGCCAAGGCGATACACGCCATGTCTGACCGGGCAAACGGCCCGTTTATCGAGGTCAACTGCGCCGTCTTACACGAAAATCTGATCGAGTCCGAACTGTTCGGCTACGAAAAGGGTGCCTTTACCGGGGCCGCCGCCGGAGGCAAGATCGGTAAGATCGAGCTGGCCAATCACGGCACACTGTTTCTCGACGAGATTGGCGAGCTGCCGCCGCACATCCAGTCCAAGCTGCTGCAGCTGATCCAGGATAAGACCATTGAGCGCCTGTCCGGCAACCAGAAGATCGAGCTGGATTTCCGCCTGATTGTTGCCACCAACCGCAATTTGGAGGATGAGGTGCGCCGTGGGCTCTTTCGCTCCGACCTCTTCTACCGCCTGAACGTGATTCGTCTGCATATTCCGCCGCTGCGGCAGCGGAAGGATGACATCCTGCCCCTTGCCCACCAGTTCCTGGCCCGGTTCAGCGGTGAATACGGTAAGAGCCTTTTGTTCAGCCCCCGGTTTTTGGCCTTTCTGGAGCAGTATGACTGGCCGGGCAATGTGCGCCAGCTGGAGAATCTGATCGAGCGGCTGGTGATTACCTCTCAGGACCCCATTCTGGATGTGGACAGCCTGCCGTCCGAATATAGTGTGGACTGTGTCTTACCGGAGGCCTCCGGAGGTACATTGACCGAAATGCTGGATGCCTACGAGGGGCGCATCATCCGCGAAGCCTACCGCCGCTGCGGTACTTCGGTGGCAGTCGCCAAAGAGCTGGGTATCTCACAGCCCACAGCCGCCCGAAAAATTGCCAAATATGTGGTGAGGGAGGATGACCATGAGTGAAAACCTCTCCCCTGAGCTAAAGCTGCGCCAGCAGATGCAGCTGACACCCCTGCAGATCCAGTCCGCACAGCTTCTGTGTATGAGCGCACAGGAGTTGGAGGACTATATGGCGGAGGCATTGACCGAAAATCCACTGCTGGAAGCCTCCCCCGTCGGCCCGGACAGCGAATATGCCCGTCTGCGTCAGCGGATTTCCTGGATGGACGGCAGCCTACATTCTCAGCAGTATGTCGGTTGGGAACAGAACAACTTCGGCTCGGACGATGCTATGCTGGAGGGACTTCTCCCGTTTTTACGTGACCAGTTGGAGCGCAGGCATCTTTCTCAAAGCGTGCATCAGGCTGCTGTCTATCTGGCTCAGCTACTGGATGAAAACGGCTATCTGGATACAGAAGAATGGGAGTTACTTCCGATTTCCGAGCCCGTGCGAACAGAGGCATTGCTGGAACTGCGCCGTCTGGAACCGGCAGGCATTGGCGCGTTTGATCTAAGTGAATGCCTCTTGCTGCAACTGGAAAGACTTGGTCGGGCGGACAGTCTGGCTGCCACTATTGTGTCGGAGTTTCTGCCTGAGCTGGGGCAAAAAAAATACCGCTTGATCGCCCGCCGACTCTCCTGCAGCGAGGGTGAGGTGCAGGACGCGGCAGAGGAAATCGCCAGGCTGGAGCCGCGTCCGGGACAACTGTATGCCACAGAGAGCCGCAGTGAATACGTCCGTCCGGATGTGTTCGTTGCCGAAATCGACGGGCAATGGCAGGTCATTCTGAATGACAGCTATCTGCCGAAAATCTTTATCAGCGACTACTATATGCACATGATGAAGAAATCCGCCGATTCGGAGACGAAAGAGTACCTGCGCCAGAAGCTGCAACAGGCTCGTGCTCTGTTGAAGAACCTGAGCCGCCGCTCTCAGACGCTCCGGCTGTGCAGTGAAATGATTCTGCGGCGACAGATCGCCTTTTTTGCCGGTGAAACCGGAGAGCTGCAGCCGCTTACCGCCGCCGAGCTTGCCCGGCAGATGAACGTACACCCCTCCACTGTGTCCCGAACGCTGCGCGGCAAATATCTGCAGTGCAGGCAGGGCGTGTATCCGCTGCGCTACTTCTGCAGCGGTGCCGCCGCCGAGGGAATCTCCCGCCAGGCAGTGAAGCTCCATCTGCTGCAACTGATCAAGGGCGAAGACCGGGAGCACCCCCTTTCCGATCCCAAGCTGTGCACACTTCTGTCGCAAAACGGTATTCGGGTCGCCCGCCGCACAGTCAGCAAGTACCGCGAGGAGCTGGGAATTCCTCCGCTGTCCCAGCGGCGTCAGCGCAGTATCTCCCCCCCGTCCGATTTCTCTGTCTGACCGTTTCCTTCAAAAAAAATAGGCTCTATGTCAATAGTTGGGGTAGAGCGAAGAAAACCAATAAGCAAGGACGAGCGGCGCGCCGCTCGTCCTTGCTTCGATACTTTCGTTACATCGAAAGCGCCATATACGGATTATTTGAAAGACGAGATATAATAAACGAAAACCAGCTGCAAGGAGTTTCCGTGCAGCTGGTTTTTTCATATGTTTTTATGCAAGATTAGATGCATCGATTATTTACGTATAATTGAGAAAAAACCTCAATTAGACGTTGACTTTTTCGTTTTTCTGAGTATAATATAAAGTGAAAAGGTGAAAGGAGAGCGTTTTAATGCTTCTACAATTTAATTTTAAGAATTTCAAATCTTTCAGAGATGATACGACCATAGATCTGACTGCGACTAAAATTTCTGAATTCAATAATCATGTTATTAACATTGCAAATGAAAGAATACTACCCGTTGCCGCTATATTTGGTGCCAATGCAAGCGGTAAGTCAAATGTACAGGAAGCATTCAGATATATGTCGATGTATGTAATCAATTCTTTGGATTACGGTGATGAATCAGATCAAAAGAAAAAGAAATCACGTTTTTTCAAGCCAACCCCCTTTCTGTTTGATTCTGATAGTCGTACTGCTGAATCGTCTTTTGAAGTGTATTTTATTGATTCTGAAGAAAACGGAGCAAAGACTTATAATTATGGCTTTACCGTAAATAGTGCTGGCGTTTGCGAAGAATGGCTTAATTATAAGTCTAAGACTGCTCGTGGCGATTACAAAAAGATTTTCTATCGCAATGGCAATGAACTTGATTTATCCGGCATTCCCTCGAAGAGTCAGGAAAATTTGAGGATTGCTTTGGAAAACGAAACTCTAATAGTTTCATTAGGCGCAAAACTCAAGATTGCCAAACTTAAGTATATCCGGGACTGGTTCATCAATAATGACTTCGCTGACTTTGGCAAACCTATAGAAAACTTCTTTTTATCACAGCGTATTCCAGAAGGATTTGCAGAGGATGAAAAGGTCCGGAAAAATGTAGTTGATTATTTTGCTTCTTTTGACCCTTCAATTATTGATTTCAATGTTGAAGTGTTAAAAACTGACGATGATGAAGAAAATGATCATCTGAAAATCGATGCTATCCATAAGATGATCGGCTCGGATCTGACAGCTTCTATTCCTTTGCAAAATGAGTCTGCTGGAACATTAAAAATGTTTGCACTTTATCCAATGCTTCAGGATGTACTATCAACTGGTGGTGTATTATTTGTCGATGAGTTAAATGCAAGACTCCATCCGTTACTTGTAAGAACATTTATTATCACATTCTTGAATCCTGAGATTAATACCAAGAATGCACAGCTGATTTTTACTTCTCATGATTCCTGGCAGCTTAATGGAAATATGCTTCGTCGAGATGAAATTTGGTTTGCAGAAAAGACTTTGGACGGTGTTTCAACTTTGTATTCACTTGCAGACTTTGTTGATGAAGATGGCGTAAAAATCCGCAAGGATGAAAACTATGAAAAGAATTATCTGTTAGGCAAGTACGGTGCAATTCCTTCCCTGAAATACTTTGATATGTTTAAGGGGGAATAAGTATGCCGAGAGTTGAAAGAAACGGGAAACGAAAAACCAGAGACCAACTTTCAAAACAGAGAATCCCTGAACTCGGATACTATTTCATTGTGACCGATACCAAAGAAACCGAGCAAAACTATATGCTTGGCTTAAGAGATTCAATACCTGAGGATTTGCAGGGAAAGCTGGTTATAAAGGTTGTCAAGAAAAAGACCAAAGATTTAGTGGAAGAAGCTCGTGATCTCGCATCGCTTCATCCTCAATACGGAGAGCCTTGGATAGTGTTTGACCGCGATCAGGTAAAAGATTTTGATGATATCATCGCTCATGCATGCGCTTGCGGAATAAATGTCGGTTGGACAAATCCGTGTATTGAAGAATGGTTTAGTGCCTACTTTGGCACTATGCCTACATATGCGGGTTCGGTTGCTTGTTGCGATGGATTTGCTGCGACTTTTGAACGAGCATCGGGTCAAAAATACGCCAAAGCTGATTCTGAAATCTATATGAAATTAAACCGGTTTGGAAATGAGCGGCGAGCAATAGAGATTGCTGCTCTGAAATTTGAGGAACACAAGCGTAACGGCAAGGACAAGCCATCAGATATGTCGCCGTGCACTACGGTGCATCTGTTGGTAGGAGAAATCAAAGAAAAAATAGAAAACAAAGGAGAATAATTATGGCAGAGCAGAATAATTCATACCCGTCTATTTCGGAAAAAACTGGTGGACTTTGCGTGACAAATTCAAAGCATCAATTCCGGCAAATGTATCTACAAATTATATAAAAACATTGTTGTCTATGGCTAATGATAATTCTGCAAACAGTAATGTTATCAGTCCGTTAAAAAGAATGGGTATAATTGACGATGATAATAAACCGACTGCATTAGCAAATGAATGGCGTCTTGACGATTCGTATAAAAATGCATGTACGAAAATTATCGAAAAAATATATCCTCGAGAATTGTTGGATTTGTTTCCATCTGCTGATATCGACCGGAATATTGCTCGAAACTGGTTTATGTCGCAAGGCGTCGGTCAAGGTGCAGCAGATAAAATGGTGGCATTGTTCATTATATTAAAATCGGGAGAAATTAAAAATAAGAAAAGTGCTCCTTCTTTAAAAGAAAAGACTAAACCTTCAGCAAATGCGAAAAGAAAAACAAAAGCAGATACTAATCCTAAGCCAATTAGCGCTTCGGAAAATGCGGACTTTGAGCCGCAAACTATTGCTTCGCATAATCGCCCAAATCTACATATTGACTTGCAGATACATATTTCTCCAGACTCGAGCCCCGAACAAATTGAAACAATTTTTGCAAGCATGGCTAAGCATCTATATGGGAATGGTGTGAAATGAGTATTTCGGTTGATGCTCTGTACGTTGCAAAATTAATTAACGAAGATTGCATTGCCCACGGTTTCTCAACAAATAATACAAAACATACAGAAAATCATATTTGCCTTTATGATGAAATGATAACGAATGGGCAGTTGCGTAAAAAGACAGAGAAGCTTTTTAAAGATGGTCATCATGCTCGAGCAGTAGAAGAAGCATTTAAACTACTTGACAATTATGTAAAAAAGAAAGCCGGATTAGATAACTCGGGAAAAACCGGGCAATCTCTTATGCAACATGTCTTTTCTCCGAATCGTCCCGTTCTCAAGCTTAATGAAGGTCATAGCGCTTCGGAAAAAGATGAGCAAATAGGATATATGAATATTTATTCCGGTTGCATGACAGGTATACGCAACCCAAGAGCACATGACTCCGATTGGGAGGACACTGAAGATCGTGCGCTTCAATTGTTGGTCCTCGCAAACCACCTGATAGAGAAGACGCAAATGGCAGAAAAAGGATGAGTCATATTGCTTTTTCCGGCACGTAGCTTCGGGCAAAATAAAAAGGTGCAGCACGATATGCAGACACTCACCGACAACGAGGACTTCCTAACGGATAAACTTTCCGGCGAGGAGAAGAAACATTTCATCCAATATGTCGATGCCTGGGCATCCGTCAACGGTGAATCTACCCTCGATAGCTTCATTACCGGTTTCCGCCTCGGCGCACAATTTGCCTTGGATACCTTCGTCACCACGAAAGCACCGTATACGGACTACCTGAAAGACGAACTATAAACTACAATCCGACTCTGCCAATTACGGCAGGGTCGGATTATTCTTTGATAAAAAGGTGTTCGGGTCGGGCGTAAATAGCCACCCAACGCCGGGAAAATTGAACCATTTTTAGCCGGAAATAAAAAGCCACTACCATAACTCTTTCAAAGCATGTACACTGGAAAGTTGTTCGGGCTTAACTAAAATAGCCACCACGGGGTCACCTGAAAAAGCCAAATTGAGATCAATAGAAAAAGCCATCGCTTTTGCCTTTCAAAGCCTTTATACTGAAAAGTGACCAACAACCCAGTAGAAAGGATGGATATGAAAGGGATAAAAAGCAGTGGCTTCGCGCCCATTATAGCACAAGCCATTGTAGAAATGGAAGAGGTATACGGCGAGTTTTCCAGCCTTAATCAGATCAATTTGGCTGAGTTGTGTCAACGCCGGAATGAAAATGAGGTAAAACGCCGGTCAGAAAATGACCCAAACGCCGAAGTTGTATCGCC
>R20__coassemble_92_pt1 | contig 69143 bp, 93 predicted proteins | sample R20__metabat2_high_PE_008 | metagenome-assembled genome bin R20 | reverse complement strand
GAAAACCAACCCGTACCTAAGCCGTAAGATTTACTCTTGATGCCGCCCTGTTCAGCTTTTACAAATTTTAACGAGTGAGGAATCGTTTTGAAGGAAAAAGAGAAAAAGAAAAAAAGCGGAAATCATTGGCCATTGCGTGTTTTTTTACTGGCGGTTGCGCTTTCTGCTGTGCTGAGCCTGGTATCTACCAGTGCCCTATCCGGCGCGGGACTTTTTGTAGCGCTGGTGGTACTGGCGGTATTCATCACGCTTGGCATCCTGTTTGATATGATCGGCGTGGCCGTTACTGCTGCCGATGCCCGGCCATTTCACTCCATGGCGGCACATAAGGAAAAGGGCGGCAGAGAAGCGATTCATCTTTTGAATGCTGCAGATCGGGTCAGCTCCGTATGCAACGATGTGGTGGGCGACATTTGCGGGATCGTCAGCGGCTCTACCGCCGCAGTGATCGTGACGCGGCTGCAACAGGATTTTTCCACAACCAATGTGCTCATCTCCATAGCCGTCACTGCCATTATCTCCGGCCTTACCATTGGTGGCAAGGCACTTTTCAAAAGAGTTGCTATTCAGCAGAGCACCAAGGTCGTCTATCGGGTAGCGCGCATTATGCACGCCCTGCATCTCTTTGGCTGATCGAGGATCGTTATGATTTTAGAACACATTAACGCGCCATCTGACGTGAAACAACTAAATGAATCGGAAGCACAGCGACTTTGCGATGAATTGCGTACATTTTTAGTCAACGAGGTCTCTAAGACCGGCGGGCATCTGGCGTCTAATCTGGGCGTGGTGGAGCTGACGGTGGCGATCCACCGTGTCTTTGATACCTCCCGCGATCGGCTGGTTTTCGACGTGGGACACCAGTGCTATGTCCATAAAGCTTTGACCGGCCGCAAAGCGATTTTCGATACGCTGCGGCAGTTCGGCGGTCTCTCCGGTTTCCCGAAACCCTACGAAAGCGAGCATGATGCCTTTATTGCAGGTCATGCTTCCAATTCCGTTTCCGTTGCGCTGGGTATAGCAAAGGCCCGCACCTTGCAGGGGGAGGACTACTCTGTTCTGGCACTCATCGGCGACGGCGCCATGACCGGCGGACTGAGCTTTGAGGGACTCAACAATGCCGGCGCCAGCGGAGAACCGCTTATCGTCATCCTGAACGACAACGGAATGTCCATCGCCCCCAACGTAGGCGCGGTATCCCGGTATCTGCAAAGATTACGCAACCGTCCCGGCTACTACGAATTTAAAAAGCAGTATCGTGAGGCGTTAGACAGCTCTGCTATCGGACGAAAAGTTTACAGCGTGAGCCATGATATCAAAACCACGCTGAAAAAGTCGATCTTACCCGGATCCTCCATGTTTGAGGACATGGGATTTACCTATATGGGTCCTGTCAACGGCCACGACATTACCGCTGTGACCGAAGCTCTCAAGCACGCCAAGGAGCAGAAACGTCCTGTTTTGCTCCATGTCCATACCGTCAAGGGTATGGGCTATCGCTTTGCCGAGGAGGACCCCGGCAAATTTCACGGAATCGGAGCGTTTGATCCCAAGAGCGGTAAGCTGAAAAAGCCGGTGGAGGAAACTTTTTCCTCTGTGTTCGGGCAGGAACTGACAGCCCTTGCCGAGAAGGACCCCGCGATCTGCGCGGTGACTGCCGCCATGGTGGACGGTACGGGTTTGGCGTCTTTTGCCCGCCGTTTTCCCCGGCGCTTTACCGATGTTGGCATCGCGGAGGAGCACGCAGTCGCTATGGCGGCCGGTATGGCAAAGCAGGGTCTGAAGCCTGTGGTTGCCATCTATTCCAGTTTTCTCCAGCGTGCCTATGACCAACTGCTCCACGATGTGTCGCTGACAGGAGCCCACGTGGTGTTTGGCGTGGACCGCGCCGGACTGGTGGGAGCGGACGGTGAGACCCATCACGGTATTTTTGATGTACAGTACTTGTCTACTGTACCCGGCATGACGGTGCTGTGTCCGACGAGCTTTGCAGAGCTGCGGGAGATGCTGCGCTATGCGATATATGATTGCAGTGCACCCGTTGCTATTCGCTATCCACGAGGCGGCGAGGGTACTTATACCGCCTGCTGCGGCGATGAGGTGCTTACCGAGCTGCGGCAGGGAAGTGACGGTATGATCCTGAGTTATGGCGTTATGATCCACGAGGTGCTGGCCTGTGCCGAGCTTCTGCATCAGCGGGGCACCGAAGTAGGCGTGATCAAGCTGAACAAAATTGCACCGCTGCACGCTGAAATGTTGGAACAGGCGCTTGGCGATGCAAATTGCCTGTTAGTGGCAGAGGACTGTGTTGCAACCGGCTGTGTGGGGCAGCGTATCGCAGCCTTGCTTGCTGAAGACGGAAAGCTCCCCCAAAAGCTGAAGCTGCGTAATTTGGGAGGCATTGTCCCGCCCCAAGGCAACGTAGCTGAGCTGTATCGCACCTTTGCTCTTGATGCGAAGAGCCTTGCCGAAACGATGGAGGAAATGATCCATGAGTAACAAGACCAGACTGGACGTGCTCCTGGTGGAGAGGGGCTTGCAGGAGAGCCGGCAAAAAGCACAGGCGACTATCATGGCGGGGCTTGTGTATGTGGCAGGACAGAAGGTGGACAAGCCGGGCACGAACGTGGCGAACGATGCGGAAATCGAAGTGCGGGGCAAAGCGCTTCATTATGTGAGCCGCGGCGGTTTGAAGTTAGAAAAGGCCCTGCAGACCTGGCCTATTACGCTGACGGGCAAAATCTGCGCGGATATTGGTGCATCCACCGGCGGCTTTACCGACTGTATGCTGCAAAATGGAGCAAATAAGGTTTATGCCGTAGACGTGGGTTATGGGCAACTGGATTGGAAACTGCGTAACGATGGACGGGTCATCTGTCTGGAGCGGACCAATGCTCGGTATCTTACCCATGAGGACATCCCTGATACCCTGGATTTCGCTTCCATTGACGTGAGTTTTATTTCCCTTAAGCTGATTTTTCCAGCCCTGTATGAACTTCTGTCAGACGGCGGTGAGGTGGCGTGTCTCATCAAACCGCAGTTTGAAGCGGGACGGGAAAAAGTGGGGAAGAAAGGGGTCGTGCGTGATCCTGCCGTCCACCTGGAAGTGCTGGAAAGCTTCCTTATATTTGCAAAGGAAAATAACTTTACAGTACTTGGGATTACTTATTCTCCTATTCGCGGTCCGGAGGGGAATATTGAATATCTGGGCTATCTGTGTAAATCTGAGAAGCCAGACGGCAGCTTTGACCTGGAGACCATTGTAAAAGAATCCCATGAGGAATTGAAAGTGGGTGGGAATGAATGAAAAAAGTAATCTTGTGCCCCAATCCCTATCGTGACAGCGATCTGTCTGTCGCCAAGCACGCCAGGGAGATATTGGAGAGTATTGGTTTTGAAACAGTAGTTTGCCTGCCGTTTCACAGGGACGATTATGAGGAGCAGCCTGATGTGACCACTTCTCAGCTCCAACAGGAGATTAAAACGGCAGATCTGCTGATCGCTTTCGGCGGTGACGGTACGATACTGCACCTCGCCCGTACTGTGGCGCTGCATAAGGTCCCTGTTCTCGGCATCAACCTGGGCAACCTGGGCTTTATGTCGGAGTTGGAGGGCAATGAAATTGAGCGGCTTTACGACTTGAAGAACTGGGATTTTACCGTGGAGTCCCGTATGATGCTGGACGTGACCATCCTCCGCGACGGACGCCCGGTTTACAGCAATATTGCCCTAAACGATGCGGTAATCTCCAAGGGTTCTATTGCCCGGGTGGTACGTCTGGATATTGCCACAGAGGAGGGACGATTGACAAAGGTCACGGGCGACGGCGTCATTATTTCCACGCCCACGGGCTCTACCGGCTATGCCATGGCGGCAGGTGGTCCCATCATAGAGCCTACCGCCCGCAATCTGTTGATTGCACCGATCTGCGCCCATTCCACACGAAACAGCTCCTATGTGCTTTCTCCGGAGCACGTGATCACGGTAGAAGCCGCAGATGCCAACCGTAAATTTGTCTATCTTTCTGCAGACGGTGGCCGGGCATTCAGCCTGCGTAACGGCGACGTGATCCGCATTCGACAGGCTAAATTTGATACAAAACTGGTGCGCTTGAGCAAGAAGAGTTTTTGTGAAATTCTGGATAGCAAGATGGGAACGGAGGCAATTCGAAATGAAGAATGATCGTCAGCAGAAGCTCCTGCAGATTATCAGCGAGGTCTCCGTTGAAACCCAGGAACAGCTCTTGGCCGAGCTGTCCCGCCGGGGCATTCAGTCCACCCAGGCTACCGTTTCCCGGGATATCAAGCAGCTCCATCTGATTAAGGAGCCCACGGGACAGGGAACATATCGCTACGCAGTTTCTACCCACCGTGCTAAGCTGAATTTTGCGGAGCGGCAGCGCAAGATCTTCCGGGAATGCGTGCTCCATGTGGACTACGCGCAGAACATGGTGGTCATCAAGACCATGAGCGGCATGGCAAATGCAGCCGCTGCAGCGTTGGACAGCATGGAATATGACCAGATTGTCGGTTCTATTGCCGGCGACGATACAGTGTTTCTCGTTCTGCGGGATACGGAATCTGCGCTGGATTTCTGCACGGAAGTGCGTAAGCAGCTTCAATAAAAGGGGGTTTCCGCCATGCTGGAAATGCTTCACATCGAGAATATCGCCATTATTGAAAACACGGAGATTGTTTTTGAGCGGGGCTTCAATGCCCTCACCGGCGAGACCGGTGCCGGCAAATCCATCGTGATCGACGCCATGAGCGCTGTCCTCGGTCAGCGTACCAGCCGCGATCTGATTCGTACCGGTGCGGAAAAAGCGTTTGTCAGCGCCTGGTTTTCAGGGGTCGATTCGGCTGCCTGCGAGGATTTGGGCCTTGCGCCGGACGAGAACGGTAACCTCATGCTGCAGCGGGAGATTTTTCTCGACGGCAGGAACCTCTGCCGTGTAGGCGGAAGGCCGGTTACCGTCGCGATACTGAAAATGTTGGGCAATCGGCTGCTGAATATTCATGGCCAGCACGATGGACAGCAGCTCTTGGATGAAGAGCAGCATCTTATTTATCTGGATCGATTCGGAAAGACAGAGAAACTGATCATTACATACACTGAAAAGTATAATAACTTTACAGATATTAAACGAAAAATTGAGGCTTTGCAGATGGATGAAGCGGAAAAAGCTCGCCATGTGGATACGTTGAAATACCAGATTGAGGAGTTGGAGCGTGCCAAACTGCAGAGCGGAGAAGAGGAATCCCTTACGATGCGGCGCAATTTGCTCCGCAACGGGGAAAAGCTGATCGCTGCGCTGAGCGAGGCGGATTTTTTACTCAGCGGGGATGATACAGTGAATGGTGCGCTGAGTCAGATCAGGCAGGCACAGGAGGCCCTTGCGGGCATTCGTACCCTGGACGAGAGCTATGGGGCGCTCTATCAGCGTCTGGTGGATGCTTACAGCGAGCTGTACGACATTGCCGATACGGTGCGGGACGGCAGAGACGCTTTTGATTATTCCCCGGCAGAGTTGGACCGGATGGAGAGTCGGCTGGACTTGCTTTACCGCTTGAAGAAGAAGTATGGCGCCACGGTGGAGGATATGCTGGCGTATCTGGACAAGTGCCGTGAGGAGCTGGACGAAATCACTTATGCCGATGACACGTTGGCACGGCTGGAAAAAGAGCTTTCCCGTGCCGAAAAAGCGGCAGGAGAGGCGGCGAAAATGCTGTCCGAGGCGAGACACGATGCGGCGCTTAAACTGAGCGCGCAGATTTTGGACGAGCTGAGGCAGCTCGATATGACAAAGATCCGCTTCGAGGTGGCGTTCGTCGAAAAGCCCCTGGATCCCACGGGCATGGACGATGTGCGCTTTTTGATGTCCGCCAATGTGGGCGAGGAGTTGAAGCCCATCAACAAGGTCGCATCCGGCGGCGAGCTGGCACGCATTATGCTGGCCATGAAGAACGTGTTGTCCGAACAGGATCAGGTGGGGACGATGGTGTTCGACGAAGTGGACACCGGCGTTTCCGGGCGTGCTGCTCAAAAGGTGGCGGAGAAGATGGCACGGATCTCCCGGAACAAGCAGGTGCTGTGCGTGACTCATCTGCCTCAGCTTGCCGCCATGGCAGATACCCATTTCTCCGTGGAGAAATGGGAGCGGGACGGGCGTACCTTTACCAACGTACAGCGGCTGGACCGAGAACAGCGCCGTGGTGAACTGGCTCGTTTGACCGGCGGCAGCCATGTGACCGATATAATTTTACAGAGCGCCGAGGAGTTGTTGCGGGAGGCGGAGACATTTCGGAAAACTTTGACTTGACAAATCCTGCATTTTTCACTATAATAACGCCAATTAAAAGTGAATAGATACACTGTGATGATGGGAATGAGTAGGGTACTCATACCGCTGCAAAGAGAGCCTCCGGTTTGGTGGAAGGAGGAGGGCGGCGAGTACGTGAATTACCTCCCGGAGCAGCCCTCTGAACGCCGCGAGGTCAGTAGGTCGTGTCGGGTTCGCCCGTTACAGCGATAGGGTATGCTTGTACCCGATGAGGCCGTTTCTCGTGAGAGGGCGGCAAATAGAGGTGGTACCGCGATATTTTGTCGCCCTCTGTCAATCTGGCAGAGGGCGTTTTTTTCGCTCCGCTGTCAATACTATTTACATATAGGAAAGGATGAAAACAAGATGGGAATTTATGAGGAACTGGTGGCTCGCGGCTTGATCGCCCAGGTCACCAATGAAGAAGAGATCCGCGAGATGGTGAATAACGGCAAGGCCACGTTCTATATCGGCTTTGACTGCACCGCCGACAGCCTGCACGTGGGCCACTTTATGGCGCTTTGCCTGATGAAGCGTCTGCAGATGGCGGGCAACAAACCCATCGCCCTGATCGGAGACGGTACCACCATGATCGGCGACCCCTCCGGCCGTACCGATATGCGCCAGATGCTGACCGAGGAGACCATCGCCTACAACGCCGAGTGCTTCAAAAAGCAGATGGAAAAATTCATCGACTTCTCCGACGGTAAGGCACTGATGCTCCGCAACTCCGCGTGGCTCAAGCCGCTGAACTATATTGAACTGTTGCGGGAGGTGGGCGGCTGCTTCTCAGTGAATAATATGCTCCGGGCCGAGTGCTACAAGCAGCGCATGGAGAAGGGCTTAAGCTTCCTGGAGTTCAACTACATGATCATGCAGTCATACGACTTCTATTATATGTTCCAGCACTACGGCTGCAATATGCAGTTCGGCGGCAACGACCAGTGGAGCAATATGCTGGGCGGCACTGAGCTGATCCGCCGTAAGCTGGGCAAGGATGCCCATGCCATGACTATCACCCTGCTTCTCAACTCCGAGGGCAACAAGATGGGCAAGACCGCCAAGGGTGCCGTATGGCTGGACCCCAATAAGACCAGTCCCTTTGAGTTCTATCAGTATTGGCGCAACATTGACGATGCCGATGTGCTGAAGTGCATCCGTATGCTGACCTTCCTGCCTCTGGAGGAGATCGACAAGATGGATAAGTGGGAAGGCGCCCAGCTCAACGACGCCAAGGCAATCCTGGCCTTTGAGCTGACAAAACTGGTTCACGGTGAAGAGGAAGCCAAGAAAGCGGAAGCTGCAGCGAAGGCCCTGTTTGCCGGCGCCGGCGATGCCGAGCATATGCCCACCACTGAACTGACCAACGATGATTTCGGCGGCGGCAGCATCGACGTGCTGACTCTGTTGGTCAAGTGTGGGCTGGCGGCCTCCAAGGGTGAAGCGCGCCGTCTGGTACAGCAGGGCGGTGTGACCGTTGCCGATGAAAAGATCACCGCTATTGAGACCACCTACGGCTGTGAGCAGTTTACCGGTGAAGGCATCATCATCAAAAAAGGTAAAAAAGTGTTTCATCGTGCCGTATTGGTGTAAGAAACAGCAAAAAACAGCGCCGCGACTGCGGCGTTGTTTTTATGGAAATGGCTTGAACAAAAGCGAAAATTATACTATAATGATTCGCAGTCCGAAAGAAACGAGAGACAATTGATGAAAACACATGATTTCTATTTTGATCTGCCGGAGCAGCTGATCGCCCAGACGCCCATAGAGCGCCGGGATGCCTCACGCCTTCTGGTATTGAATAAAACAACGGGAGAGTGGCAGCACAGGCATTTCTACGATCTGCCTGAGTATTTGTGCCCCGGTGACTGCCTGATATTGAACGACTCTCGTGTTCTGCCGGCAAGACTGCTGGGTCAGCGTCTGCCGGGGGGCGGTGCCTGTGAGGTTCTGCTGCTCATCGACAAGGGCGATAAAACCTGGGAGTGTATCGTTCGCCCCGGCAAGCATTTGCGGACCGGTGCAAGGGTCAGCTTTGGAAACGGTGAACTGACGGCGACTGTGACAGAGGTCCTGCCGGACGGTAACCGACTGATGAAATTCGACTACGAGGGGATCTTTCTGGAGGTGCTGGATCGGTTGGGCAAGATGCCACTGCCGCCCTACATCAAGGAGGAATTACAGGATCGAGAGCGGTACCAGACGGTGTATTCCAAGGTGGTTGGCAGCGCAGCAGCACCAACGGCCGGCCTCCACTTTACGCCGGAGCTTCTGCAGAAGATACAGGACAAGGGCGTCAGGATCGGCTATGTGACGCTTCATGTGGGACTTGGTACGTTCCGACCTGTAAAGGAAGAGAACATTACAGATCATGATATGCACAGCGAATACTGCACCGTACCGAAGGAGACCGCTGACCTCATCAACGAGACCAAACGGAACGGCGGACGGGTCGTCTGCGTCGGCACCACATCCTGCCGCACCATTGAAAGCTGGGCGCAGGAGGACGGCACCATAAAGGCAAGCGCCGGATGGACCAATATCTATATCTATCCCGGCTACAAATTTAAGGTACTGGACTGCCTCATCACTAACTTCCACCTGCCGGAGTCCACTTTGATCATGCTGGTATCGGCACTGGCGGGAAGGGAACGGGTGCTGGCAGCCTATGCGGAAGCTGTAAAAGAGAAGTATCGCTTTTTCTCTTTTGGGGATGCGATGCTCATCATATAAAAGACATCCGATCGGTTAGTTTTCCCGCAAAACGCCTTGATATAAGGGCTTTTTTGAGGTCTGAAGGCGGTCTTCCGATGCCGTTTTGTGCAGAGAAAGGCGAAATCTTCACTTATCATTCGAGGGGAAGCTCATGATTTTCGGCATTTTGTGTATGCAGAATAACTGAATATAGAGACAGAAAATGAATAAACACCCGAAGCTGAACGGCTCCGGGTGTTATTTTTGTCTTTGATGGCTACTTGTAGATGAAATTGTGAGTCATTCCGTTGCTGAAGGTGATCGAAGTGACGCTTCCGTCAACTACGGATATAGACTTGATGATGTTTCGGATGAATGCCCGAGGGACGCTCGGTTCCAGGCTGCGAACGTATTTCTCGTAGTCGATGTAATCCTCGCCGAGAAGCTTTTCGACCATCATGAAGTATGAAGCCTTTTCGAGGAAATCGTCAGCCTGCTCCATAGAGGACTCGGAACAACGTATTTCTGATATACGAGAGTCGATGCTGTTCATGTCGTCTACGATCTTCTTCTGCTCGATGATGAAATCCTTTTCCGACATACCGCTGTCCCCGTACAGGTACAACGATTTTAGACGGTTCAGAGCGTTCTCGTCTTTTTTTCTGCGCTCCGCAAGGATCTCGCGCTCTTCGGCGGCATTGTCCCTCTCGATGTTCGTCGCGGTAGACTTGTATTCGAGACCGGTGCTGCCTGAAAGCAAAAGCTCGGCGAGACTGTCAATACCTTCGATGTGATACACTCCGGAAAAGACCTCGCCGCGAAGCAGCTTCCGTTCGAGCCGGTCGGGAGTCGTTCTTGATGAAGAGTTTCCTTTTGCCCGGATGATATTGGCTACGTAATTGAAAACGAACGGCCCGATGACGGCGTCCGAGATATACTTGTTTGTGCAGTTAGAAGAATTGTTCCGCCGATGAGAGCAGCCGTATATGGAGGGGCGCCATCCGTTCACGCGGCGCTTGTCTATCGTCGCGGTCATATTCGCTCCGCACATACCGCACCGCAGTAGACCGCCGAAGATGTGGACGTTCTTCCTGACGTAGGTGTCGCCGTCCTTGACGCCGCCGCGACGGTTCCGCTTCATTATAGACTGCATCCGGTCAAATCTCTCTTTGTCGATGATCGCCGGATGGTGATCGTCGAATGTGATCCAATCCTCTTCGGTGTTCTTAATCTCTTTGCCGGTCCCGAGAGATCTCACGTTGTAACGATAAGATCCGACATAGAAAACGCTCGTCAGTATCTTGCGAACGGTTGTGGGAGTCCATGTTCTGCCGTTCTTGGTGCGGTATCCATGCTCGTTCAGATAATCAGAACAGATCAGTAAAGACTGACGCTCCTCGTACAGATCCCAAATGAGCCTGACCACCGCAGCCTCTTCCTCGTTTATTGTGAACTCGGATGAGCGTTTTTCGTGATCGTAACCGAAAGGTATCCGCCCGCCATTCCATTGACCGTTATTTGCCCTTGAAAGCATAACGGCAGTCACACGCTCTGCTGTCATCTGACGTTCGAGCTCGGCAAACACGAGTATGATTTTGAGCATAGCTTCGCCTATGGCGGAGCTCGTATCGAATTGCTCATTCTTCGACACGAATGTAATTCCGAGCTGCTTCAGCTCGGCGTACATAGAAGCGAAATCGAGCAGGTTTCTGCTGATGCGGTCTATCTTCCACACAAGAAGATGAGAGAACTCACCTGTACGAAGCCTGTTCATCATGCTCTGGTAGTCAGGGCGCTCAGTGTTCTTCGCCGAATAGCCGGCGTCCTCAAAGACGAAATAGTCCTTGATGCCAAGTACCATTTCGCAGTAGGCGATCAGCTCGCGCCGCTGCACGTTCAGAGAGTCTTTGTCCACCTGCCAATGCGTAGAGACGCGGATGTAGATTGCCGCCTTCAGACTTTGTAGCTGTTCGGAGATCGTTTTTGAGAATGGTTTCATTGGGAGCCTCCTTGCGTGTCCACGGACAGTCTGCCGGACATTCCACTGGAAATTCCATTGCATAACCGTAACCTTACCGTAACCGTAACCTTACCGTAATCGAACCGTATCTGAAGATAATATGGGCGAAGCTCCGCTCACGCGAAGCCCCGCCCGCGTATGTCTTATTTTTCAATCGAAGAAAGGAAATGCTCGAACGCAGAGATAAATGCCTCTGAATGCTCAATGGCCTTTCCGACGTTCGCGTAATAGAAAGCATTGCGCTTTTCGTATGGGACGCTCTTGCAGCGGGGCAAAGAAATGAATTGCTTGTAGAAATCGAAATAGTCGGAAACCTCAGAAGGGAAAATGCCGTTCCGTTCGAGCGCGTTGTCAATCACGGACGGCTGCATCCATACGTCTGCGTGTCCGCCGGAAATGCCGAACGTCAAGAGCGGGTATGACGCAGATCCATCAAGAGAGAAACGGAGCGTAAGCTCTGTCGGAGCGATGCCGACAGAAATGCCGTCCACCGCTTCGAGATCGCAGACGAACTCGGTTATTTTGTCTGCATCGAAGCCCCCGTTCTCTGCGAATGTGTCGATGAACACCTGACGCGATAGGACGGGCTTCGGATCGTACTGCTTCTTGGATCTCTCAGAAATAATTGAAGGAGGAGCGTATCCGCCCATCGTGTACCGCTCAATGATGGTCGTCTTCGTCAGAAGATACGGAACGACAACAAATCCCTCTCCGAACTGGTAGATCTCCATTTCCGCAAGGGCAAGGTTGAAGTGCATGGATGCGTTGTCGTTCAGGAAGTCTGCAAGCTGCTGAACGGAGGAGCGGATGCCGTCGCCGATAATGAGCAGGAGAAAAGAGGAACTCTCCAGACTGCTGTTGATGGAGTCCGTAAGACGAGCCTCATCCGAGTAGGTAAGATACCCCGCCTTTGCCATCACGTCTATGACGCGGGATGCCTGTCCCTCCCGGTCGTAGTAGTATTCAGAGCAAACATCGTCGATATGCTCTGCGTCCCACTGTTGAAGCTCTTTGGCGTAGTCGATGATTTGAGCTACGACCGTGCGGCGGGACTCCTGGTTGCGAAAAAGCTTGGTCTCTACGATGACGATCTTGCCAGAAGGAGTTACATAGAGGTTGTCTATATAGCCTTGCGTATCGCCGGATCCTACCGGAACTTCGCGTCCTATGCACACGAGAGGGCCGTACTCTGAACCGACTTCGTCAGCCGGCACAAGGGAAGGGTTTGCTGCAAGAAGCTCTTGCAGCCACGACTCATTAAAGCTGTTTGACATGAAAGGGATGCGCTTCAATCGCATAGCTTCACCTGTGTCGCTGATGTACATAGCGGATCTGACCGCCTTCTCGTTGTAGAACATGGAACTACTCCTTCCTGTATTTGCTCAGTACAGCGTCAATGACCTTCCTGTCTTCGGGATCTGCGCGGGAATAGAGATCTACGACCTCTCTGATTTGAGGAGGAAGAAGATCGAACTGTTCCGCATTCGTACCGAGAAGCCAGTCGATTGATACGCCGAAATACTCAGCAATTCTGATTACGTATTCGAGATCGGGGGATCGTTTCCCCTGGAGATAGCGGGACATCGTACCTGGAGCGACGTTGATTTCGACGGCAACGTCACGCACAAGCAAGCCCCTTTGAGAGATCAGATCGCGCAGATTGTTCTGGAAGTATGTATAGTCCATGTTTGTTCTCCTTTCCACGATGGAAATTGCTATTGACCAGTATAGAACTTTCAGGTCACTTCTGCAACTTTTTTTACGAAAATTGACCAAAAACTTATTGACATTTGCCAATCGGTCAATTATAATGTTCACGAAGGTTAAGACAGTGCGAAAATTGAGTGTGAAAGAAGGTGAACTGAATGAAGCCGCTTGAAATCAAAGGAGCCCGAACAAGGCTTGGATACACACAGCAGTACATGGCGCAGGAACTCGCTATATCGGTCCACTCCTATCGGAAGAAAGAGAGTGGAGTCGTGAAGTTCACTGGCGATAAGATTGCGAGCGTCGCGAACCTGCTGAAACTGAACGTGATGCAGGTGAACGATTTCTTTTTTGACGGCAAGTTGCCGACTGGTTAATCGCAGAGAGCCAAAGAGTTCTTTGCATTGTTTTTTGTAAGCAAGTTGCCGATTGGTTTCTTGCGACATCCACTGTGGTTAGTATAACGGAAAAGGGGGCGATAAAAAATGGGACGCGGTGCTACGAAAGCGACCGGTAATCCGTGGTTCGAGGCGAGAAAAGAAGCCGCAAAATACAACGACAAGCTATCTTCGAGAGAGGGAGCGGCGGAGCTTCTCGGAATGTCTGTTTCGTCCGTCGCGGATGCAGAGCTTGGCTTGACAAAGTGTATGCCTCCCGACAAGGCGGCTTTGATGGCTGATCTCTATAACGCCCCCGAACTCCTGAATTACTACTGTTTGCACGAATGCCCGATCGGATGTAACCGGCCTATTTCTGACGAAGTAGTCAGCATCGAACGAATAACGGTGAAGCTCTTGAAGAGCATGAGGATCGAAAAGCTGAGAGAGCTGAAAGATAAGCTGATCGACATTGCAGAGGACGGGATGATTACCGAAGAGGAAAAGCCCGATCTCGAAGAGATCCTGGAATACCTTGACTCCGTATCGAAAACGGTGAGCGAACTGAAAATCATTGGCGAAAAGGCATTGAAAGGTGGGAGAAAACGTGGACAGGAAGAGTGAACTTGCTCGGATCCTGAGAGAAGAATACGGGATCGAGAGCATGGAAGATCTCAACAGAGCAATTCGGGAGCTTCCGAAAGTTGACATTTCTGTTTTCTGCGGACCGATAAAAGAAAAGGAGATGGCATCATGACACGAATGGAGAGACGGCGCATCAGGAGAAGAAGGGCGAGGATCAGAGCCGCTCTGATTATTCTGATGATAACCTTTGCGGTTGTGTTTGTATCGTGCGTATCAACGAGAGGCGCTGAGGAGGCTCCGAAGACGCAAGAAACAGCGTTCACTCCCGCCCCGATCAGAGAAGCTGAGGAGATTAACTTCGTAGAAGACAAGAACGAAGCGGTGCTCCTGAAGGCGACAAGGGCAGTAGAGGTAAAGCCAACGCTGATAGATGAACCCGCCGAAAACGAGATCGAGATCGAATACGAGGAAGACGAACACGAGTCAGAGAAAATCGAGGAAGCTCTTGTGGAGAAAGGGTATTTGTCTCCGGAAATCCCGATGGACTTTGATACACAGTGTATGCTCCGATGCTGCTGCGAACAGTACGAGATACCGTATAGCATCGCGCTCGGAGTTGTCGAGGCGGAGAGTTCGTTCAGACCGGACGTAAGCAACGGAAGTTGCTTCGGATATATGCAGATCAACAAGATCAACCTCGAATGGCTTAGAGAAGAGATCGGGATCGACAGCCTTGAAGATCCGATACAAAACCTGCATTCCGGCGTTTACATACTGCATGACCTGTTTGAAAAATACGGGGACTGGCACAAGACGCTTGTCTGCTACAACTACGGAGAGGCGGGAGCGAAAGAACACGTTTTCAGCTACGGATACACGAGCACGTCTTACAGCAGAACGGTAATGAGCTATGCGGAAAAGTGGGCGGGGGTGATCGTAGATGATTATCAAGGATGAAGCAAAGATGGCTGAAAAGCTCACCGAGATCGCCGAAAGGGTTGTTGGACTCAGGTTCGACATCGAAGAGCTGTATAAGATCATTAAGCACACGATCAGGAAGTGCGATTTGAACGGCAAGGATGAAACGTATCTGCCGATATTGTTCGAGAACGAGCTTCGGGACTACCAGATGCGCTCTCAGATAAATGCTATTGGGAGGATGAATTATGAATTACATAACGCCAGAGCCGCCGTTGGAACCACCTGAGCCGAAATCGGTAGGCAAATGCACCTATTGCGGAGAGGACATCTACATCGGAGATGAAATCATAACGCTCGACGGAGATGTGTACCACCAGGATTGCTTCATTGATTGCGCTGCCGGCATTCTGACCGACAGATACGGGGCGCTCGTGGGAATTGCGGAGGAGGATGATGGATATGACGGATAAGATCACGGAGGTTCCGCAGTTTCCGGAACTTGTATTCGACGAGATCCCTCACGTTTATAAGCTGAACGGGATCGTCATACCGAGCGTATCGAACATCATGGAGCCGCTGAACAGGGCAAAGTACGACGGGATCAGCGAGTCAACGTTGAACAGAGCAGCGGATAAGGGAACAGCGGTTCACAACAGCATCGAGAACTTCATCAAGTTTGATTTTGTAGATATACCTCCTGAACACGCAGGCTATTTCGATGCGTTCATGGACTGGTGGAACGCGACAAAGCCCGTTGTCGTTGGATCTGAAGTTCGTATGTATCACAAGCTTATGGGATACGCGGGAACGTGCGATCTGCTGTGCTACATCGGAGACGAGCTTCACCTGTACGACTACAAGAGTACATACGCCGTGAGCGAAATGACCTGCGGCGTACAGCTTGAAGCATATTCCCAGGCTCTTGCGAGTCACGGGATCAAGGTGCGGAAAAAGCACATCCTCCACCTGAAGAAGGATGGAAAGTTCAAGGATATCGAGTTCCCGGTAAACGACGCAAGTCGTTGGAGGGTGTTCGGAGCCTGCAAGACAGTATATGACTACCTCGGTAGTTGTAAATAAATCAAAAAAGGAGTGTCAGTATGAACGAAGCGATCGCGACCAGCGGAAACAACGCCCTTGTCCTTGACACGGCAGAGGAAAGCTCGCTCGGGAAGGAAGTAAGCATCATCGAACAGAAGGTGTCTTCTGTTGAGATCACGAATGATGCCGGCTTTGCTTTCGCGGGCGAACTCACGAAGCAGATCAAGCAGATGCAGAAGAAGGTGAAGGACTATTGGGAGCCTCTTCGCCTGTCTGCCAAGAAAGCGTATGACGACGTTCTCGGCAAGAAAAAAGAGATGATGGATCCGCTCGAAGGCGCAGAGAAGATCCTGAAAAAGAAGATCGGCGCCTACACGATGGAGCAGGAGCGGAAAGCCCGCGAAGCAGAGGAGCTGCGTCGCCGCGAAGCGGAAGCAGAAATGAACCGAAAGCTCGAAGAAGCGGCAGAGGCGGAGGCGAGGGGAGATGACGTGGGCGCCGACTTCGCAATGGCAGAAGCAGAAGTGTACGACAACTACGCGGCAACCGTCAGAGTGGAGGCGCAGACGCCGAAGACGAAAGGCGTGACGACCAGCAAGACTTGGAGGATCACGGCAATCGACGACAGCAAGGTTCCTTGCAACCTGAACGGTGTCATTCTTCGCCCCGTGGATGAAGGCGCTGTTCTCCGGCTTATCAAGGCATCGAAAGGCCAGATCCAGATCCCCGGTGTAGTGTTCGAGGAAGATGTCACAGTAAGTGTCCGGTCTTAACCGGAGTAATAGGAGGTCAAAAGTATGGGAAACACCGCACTCAGCAAGGCTGAACAGAACGCTTTGAGCGTAAGCTACGATGTTCTCGGAAGCCACGTCGAACTGGATCTGCAGTTCGTCAAGCATTACCTCGTCAGGGGAAACCCTGAGAAGATCAGCGATCAGGAGATCGTGTTCTTCATGAACACCTGCAAGATGCAGAAATTGAACCCGCTGGTGGCGGGTGAGGTTTATTGCATCAAGTTCGGCAACGATCCCGCTCAGCTCGTGGTAGGAAAGGGCGCATATCTGCGCCGTGCTTTTGAGCATCCCGAGTACCTCTGCAAGGAGGACGGCATCATCGTCAATCGGGACGGGAAGTTTGTTCAGAAGAAAGGATGCTGCCTGTATCCGGGAGAGGTTCTTCTCGGAGGCTGGTGCTGCGTCCACTTCAAGCGCGACGGCCAGGAAAGAACAGAGTACAAGGAGGTTGCGTTCTCCGAGTACGACAAGGGACAGGCAAACTGGAAGTCGAAGCCTGCTACGATGATTAACAAGGTGGCGATCAGCCAGTGCGTCAGAGAAGCGTTCCCGAAGGATTACGAGGGACTGTATTCCGAAGAGGAAATGATCGCTTCCGGCGCGATCCCTGCGACTTATACCGTCGATGCTGCAACCGGAGAGGTTCTCGAAGATGAGAAGATCACGCAGGAGCAGCGGCAGGCATTGTTCAAGATGGCACGGGAGCATCTGAGCGGAGACAAAAAGGAAGCGGACAGCATCCTGAAGCAGATGATCGCTGACGAAGGGCTGGAGTCCACGAACGACATGACCGTGTCCGTATACAACAGACTTGTCAGCCGCGTCATGAACTATGCGGCAGAGGCGATCAACAAAGAAGCCCAGGATGTTGAATATACGGAGGTCGACGACGAGGGCGATGACGCGCCCGACTTCCCCGGCAAGAATTGATACTATGCGGCGGAAGCCGCTTCAGATAGGCAGGTGAAATTATGGCATGGATCAGCGTACATGAAAGCATTGTCGGACCGAAGCTGAGAAACCTTTGCCGCCGGCTCGGTTGCTCCCAATGGGAGGCCGAGGGCATCTTGGTCTCGTTATGGTTTTGGGGACTGGCAAACGCTGAAAAGGACGGTTTCATCCCCTATGCCGGAAAGGAAGATGTCGCCAGATGTTTGTACTCGTCTGCGACCGGAAGCGACCTCGATCCGAAAGACATCGTAAACGCGCTCACTGCGACCGGGTGGATCGACGAGACCGATAAGGGCATCTTCATCCACGATTGGGACACTTGGCAGGAGCAGTGGTACAAAGCCAAAGAGCGCAGAGAAAGCGACGCAAGAAGAAAGAGGGAAAGCCGCAGAAAAGCCGAAGCGGAATTGCCTGACGCGAAAAAGAAAGACAATCCGCCGGAGCCTCCTGCGGAACGTCCTGCGGACAGTCCGCAGACGCAGACAAACGGAGAAGTACCGCAAAAGCCGCCGGAGCCGCCGAAGCAGAGTGAAGAGCCGGAGGAGCCGAGATACACTCCGGCGTTCGAGGAGTTTTGGGAGGCGTATCCGAGAAAAAGCGGAAAGGGAGAAGCGTATAAGAAGTACCACGCGAGGAGAAACGATGGTTTCTCGGATGCTGAGCTTCTGATAGCCGCCAAGAACTACGCTACGCAATGCAAGAGGCTGAAGACGGATAAGCAGTACATCAAGCACCCGAAGACATTTCTCAGCGACAGCACACCGTTTACGGACTACATCCCGAAGAGCAAGCCGGAAGAGAGGGCGGATAGGCCGTCCTCCGGAGGAAATCCGTTTGCGGAGTACGAGGGGGAATAAGCGATGGAGACGAACAGCTTTTACCCGATAATGCTCAATATCGCTGAGAGGGGACTACGAAATCAGGTAAAAGGCCCGAACGACTTCGTGGCGGAGGATGGAATGCTTCACTGCGGAGAATGCAAAGAGCCGAGACAGATGTGGATGGACTTCCCAAACCCAACCGAAGAGGATCCTGAAAACAAAGACAAAATCAAAGTTACCAGACCTTGCCGGTGCGAACGGGAAAAGGAGGAAGCCGAAAAACGGGAGGCGAAAGCTCTCGAAGATATGAAAGCTGTTGAGCGGATCCGAAAAGCAAGCCTCATGGACGAAAAGTTCAGGGATGCCGATTTTTCTCATTTCGAGCAGACCAAGTTCAATGCGAAGAACTTGAAACTGTGCAGAAGATATGTCGATGCGTTTGACAAGATGGTTCAGAACAATCAAGGACTTCTGTTCTATGGAGGAGTAGGGATCGGAAAGAGCTTTGCGGCGGCCACCATTGCAAACGAGCTTATGAAGAAAAAGGTTCCGGTTATCATGACATCGTTTGTAAAGCTTCTTGAAATGATCCAGGAAGGAACTGAGCAGGAGAGCGCGATCCTCAGCAAGCTCAATCGAGCGCAGCTTGTCATATTCGACGATCTCGGGGCGGAGAGGAACACAGATTATGCTTTGGAGAAAGTGTACAACATAGTTGACACCAGATACCGGAGGCAGCTACCGATGATCCTCACGACGAACCTGACGGTCGAAGAGATGAAAGAGGAAACGGACATCCGATACGGACGCATATACGACCGCATCTTCGAGTGTTGCTACCCGATGCAGTTTACCGGAACAAGCTGGCGGAAAAAGACCGCGAGCAGGCGGTATTCCGGAATGGAAAAGCTGCTGAACGACGATTGAGGAGGATAACGGTATGTGTGAACCGGTGGGGGTGCATGGATACCTCAAAATTGGAAATGAGGCGGATCGCGTAACGGTTGCCTCGATCCTGTACAAAAACGGGTACAGCGTATCACCCGTTCGCAGAAAGAAAAACGGTAAGACATACGAGTATTACGTAGAGTTCGCAATCAGGGACACAGACATCCCCGATACGGAGGCTGCGGAATGAAAGTAAAGTTCACCGTAATAGGGGAGCCGGAAGGAAAAGGGCGTCCTCGGTTCCGAAGACAAGGAAATTACGTAAAAACGTATACGCCCGACAATACGATCTCGTACGAAAACCTGATTAAGACCGAGTACCGAAGACAGTGCGGAGACTTCAAGTTCGGGCCGGAAGATCAGCTCGACGTCAGGATTGCCGCATACTACGAGATCCCGAAGAGCAAACCGAAAAAGGTGAAGAAGGCTATGGAGGAGCGGAAGCTCAGACCGATTAAAAAGCCCGACGCCGATAACGTGATTAAGGCGTACCTCGATGCTCTGAACAAGCTCGCCTACAACGACGATACGCAGGTCGTAGACCTGCAGATCAGGAGGTTTTACAGCTACGATCCGCGGGTTGTCGTGACAATCCAGGAAGCTGAATGAAGGAGGAAAACTTCTATGACAGCATTGAAGAACCTGAGCCCCGGCGCTTCGTTCACATACGCGGGAGAAAAGTTCGTTGTCCTTGAACACATGGACGACGGCGTCTTCTGCATCCTTGAACAGAGCAAGAAATCCGTGCCGTTCAACGGGAGCGACAAGAGCCCGATGAACGATTACAGAGGATCGAACCTCGAAAAAGAGATCGCCGCGTGGCTCGACGGACTGAGGGGAAATGGCGCAAAGGCTGGAGATATGGTCAAGTTCGATGTTGAGCTGACCGACGGAGACCGCAGCCATAGCTACGGAACGATCAGCGCATACGCCGCGCCGATTACTTTGTGGCAATACGGAAAGTACAAGGAACTGATGCCGCTGAACGAAGATGACTGGTGGTGGCTCGTGACACCGTGGGCTTGCCCGTGGCTTCGCTCCCCGAACTGCAACTCCGGCTACGGTTCCGCGCTCGCCTTCAACGTGAGCACCAATGGCGATTACGGCAGCGGCGACTGCTCCGGCTCGGACGGCATCCGCCCCGCTTTGAAACTGAACTCTTTACTCTTGGTCTCTTCCGACAGTGAGGAAAAAGCAGATGAGGGATGCGATTTCTGCGAGAACTTCGATTTCGGAATGGCCTCCGCAAAGGTAGAGGACATGAGGGCTAATATCTACTTCTGCGGAGGAAGCAGGAGATATCAGAAAGAGGAACAGTTCCGGTTCTGCCCCGTCTGCGGGAAGAAACTCTTCGCCGAAGATGACTCTGAGGAATAAGCGGAGGATACAAAATGGCAAAAGAGCTTGAATTTGACGGATTTTGGGAGGGATCTGCGGCGTACACCTGCGACTGCTGCGGAGCCGCCGTCAAGTTTCGCTTCGACTCCGAAGAAGAGGCGAAAGCGTCAAAAGAACACCGCAAGGCGCTTCGGGAGAAGCGCGGGTGGATCACCACGCAGGTAGATGGTATATGGCACGACTTCTGCTCCGAAAAGTGCAGAAACCAGTACATCAGAAACAACACAATTTGATTGGAGGTCAAAACGTATGTGCAGAAACAGCGACATGAACCTTAGCTTGAACGGTGAAACCTTCTCCATCCTGAAGGAGCAGTTCGACAACGTACTCAACCGCACCGTCGGAAACATGGAGATGAAGGGGGCTGACGAAGCGGTCGTCACGCTGAAACTCAGCATTTCCCTTGAAAAGCAGAACAGATCCACGCCGGATGGCAACAATGACATTACCATCCCGAAGTTCAAACACGACATCAGCTCTGTCATGCAGGTCAAGGACAAAGCTTCCGGCCAGCTCGTCGGCGACTATCAGCTCGTGTGGGACGACGAAGATAGAAAGTATGTGATGCGGAAGATCGACGACGGGCAGAAGAGCCTGTTCGACGAAGATGAGCCGTACGGTAGGTTCGTCGATGCCGATTATGAAGTAATCGAAGCCGGCAACACCGTTCCTGCCCTCACAGACGGCGCTGAGAGCGAAGAAGAGACAGAGACGGAAGAAGAGACGGATGAAGTCGAAAGTGGCGAGCCTGACGCCGCCAAAGAATTGAAGAAGGATATCTACGACGAGAGCACCCCGTTCGGATGGCTTAGTCAGTTTGTCGGAGAAGAAATGATCGTCGCGGAGGGCATGGGGAACTACACGGTGAGAACGAAGACCGGCAAGATCGTGCTCAGCTCTGCTACTTCTCCCGACCACCCGTTCTACTGCAATGCAGAGATCCTGATGCCTCACGTTGGTCACGAGCTGATTTGCGCCGGGTACGGTGAGGAGAACATTACGACCGTTTCCATCGAATGCAAGCAGTGCCAGGAAGCTCTGTTCGCACTGAATGCGCCCGTGGAAGAAGAGGATGACGGAACGGCGACCGGCGACGACATCGAAAAGCTCTTCGACGACGAACCCGAAGAAAAGGGATACGGGTATGACGAACCCGAAGACTGAATGATATGAAGCGAAGCAGGGGGTAAGATCCGGTGAAGACTCCGATAGATATTGTAAAAGGTCAGATAGTTGACGTTGACGAGCACGGCATCGTAACGATCAAGGCGTACTACGACGACTGGTGGACTCTTGTAAAGAGAGGCTACAAGGAGTGCAATGTGCAGATGATCGACAGCAGACCGCTCTCGACGAAGCAACGAAACACCTGCTACAAGCTTATCAGAGAAATATCGAACTTCACCGGAATGGGACTTGATCCGACAAAGGAATACATGAAGATCAAGTTCCTCACGGAAGACATGGAAGCGACGGCGGATCAGATGTTTTCTCTGAGCAATGCGCCGATGAGCCTCGTGTGCGCGTTCCAACGCTTCCTCGTAAGGTTCATCCTCGATTGGGATATTCCGTGCAACTTCCCCCTGCTCGATTTCGTAGACGACGTTCACGACTACATCTACGCTTGCTTGGCAAGCAAGAAATGCTGCATCTGCGGGAAACCGACAGATCTGCACCACGTAGATCACGTGGGCGCCGGCAGAGATCGAGAAGAAATAATCCACGAAGGCATGGAGGTTCTGCCGCTGTGCAGAATACACCACACGGAAGTTCATCAGATTGGACAGAAGACCTTCAATGAGAGGCATCATATCAGCAGCGGCATAAAGCTCGATAAAGATCTGTGCCGAATTTACAGACTTAAAAGGAAGGAAGAATTAGAAAATGCTGAACCGGATTACGATTATGGGACGCCTGACGAGGGATCCCGAACTGAGGAAGACCGGCAATGATACGTCGGTGGTTTCGTTTTCGGTAGCTTGTGACAGAGACAGAGCAGCAAAAGGCGAGGAAAAAGTAACCGACTTCATCGACTGCGTCGCGTGGAGAGGCACGGCTGATTTCGTCAGCAAGTATTTTGCAAAAGGAAACATGATCTGCGTGTCCGGAAGACTTCAGATACGCGATTGGACCGACAAGGAAGGAAACAAACGCAGAAGCGCGGAGGTTCTCGCTGACAGCGTCTACTTCTGCGAAAAGAAATCCGGCGGCGAGTCGTACGGATCCAACGGAGACGAAAGATACGGAGACGCATCGTCCGGAGGCTTTAAGGAAATTGACGACGAGGACGACGGAGAACTTCCGTTCTGATAAAGGAGTAGGACGATGGAAAAGACGCGGATAGAATGGTGCGACTCTTCTTGGAACCCGGTGAGCGGGTGTTATCACGAATGTCCGTATTGCTTCGCCCGTGGGATCGCAAACAGGTTCAAAGGGTGCGACAAATGCCCGAACGGAGAAACCGACAAAAAGATCGTCGAGCTGAGCGACAGACTGAAAGTCACGAGCGCCGGCGGGGTGGTAAGAAACGCCGCATACCCGTACGGATTTACTCCGACGCTGCATGAGTACCGGCTTGATGATCCGATCAAAAAGGGGTTTGGAAAGACGATCTTTGTTTGCTCGATGGCAGACCTGTTCGGGGAGTGGGTTCCGGATGAATGGATTGAGAAGGTGTTCAAATCCTGCGAAAAGGCACCGAACCACAGATACCTGTTCCTCACAAAAAATCCGAAGCGGTATCTCGAACTCGCAACTGCCGGAAAGCTGCCCGAGAACGACAACTTTTGGTACGGAACTACGATCACCGGACCTGATGTGAAAGGCTTCTTTTCCGACAAGCACCACACTTTCGCAAGCGTGGAGCCTATTTTGGAGCCTTTTAGCAACGTCGAGGGGCCGAACAGCTTGCCAGAATTAACCGATTGGGTTATAGTAGGTGCAGAGTCGGGCAATCGAAAGGACAAAGTAGTGCCGGAAAGAGCGTGGATCGAACCGATTGTTGAGGAGTTCAGGAAGCGCGGAAAACCGATCTTTATGAAAGACAGTCTGATCCCGATTTGGGGAGAAGACATCATTACAGAGTTCCCGTGGAAAGATTGAGACGGTGAACTATGGGAAAGAACGGGTATCTGGAGAAACAGAAGATCAGAACCGACGTATACAGGCAAGCCGAGAAAGATACCTGCATCCAGTTCATGACCGACACGCTGATGGTTGTTCTGAACGATCCCGAAATCATGGGAAAAGACGTGTTCGGAAAGAAACGCATCACAAAGGTCGTGAAAGCGTGGGGAGAAGCTTATGACAAGTACCACGGGGCGCTTGAAAAACGTACAGGCCGTCAAGGATAGACTTGTTTCCTACCGAGAGAGGGAGAGAGACATAGAAAACCAGACGGAATTGCTCGACCGGCTCCAAACGAAGATGGAAGGCGTTGGAGCGCAGAATATAACAGATATGCCTCGTTCACCGAGTCCGTCGAACGACAGGCTGAGCGATCTGATGTCTCAGAAGATTGAGATCGAGGAAATGATCCGAGAGGACGTCGAACACCAAAAGAGCGAAAGAAAGTTCATCGAAAGCGTACTCAAACACCTGAAGAGTGCAGACGAAAGAGGTGTGATACGCTTCCGGTACTTGATGGGACTTAGTTGGTACGACGTGACCGACGCGATGTTCGGAGCGAAGGGAGACTATCTTGGAAAAGAAGACAGTTATCTCAGGCGAATAACAAAGCTGCACGGTCAAGCTCTCCTGAGCATGGCAAAGTACATCGAGGAAAAAGGGCTGAATACAGCGGATATCAGCAAAGAATAGCAACCAACCTATCATCGCTGGCGCTCCAGCGGTTTTAGAAGACAATTTGACAGAAAGGAGGACGCGAGAAACGATGAAGTTATTTTTCTATCAGGTTCCGTACGGAAAGGAAGCTGTAAGATGGGACTGCGGAAAGTTCGAGACGAAGAAGGATGTGTCGGCTACCGTAAAGGGAGCGACCGACATCATGACCGGTAAGCAGCTTATCGAAAAGCTTGGCAAGGAAGGCGCAGCAGCGGCGGTCAAGAACTGCAAGATCTTTAACCCCGAAGCGGAGAAGGACTTCCCAAAAGAGATCGCGGATCTCCTGTAATATACCGGGAACCGAAAGAGGGTGGGCGATATTGCCCGCCCTCTTTTTATATCGGAAATCAAAGATAATATAGAAATATTTTCGTAAATATCCGAAAAAACTATTGACACAGGAGGTAGGTCAGTTATAGTTAAGGTACGATAAATCATTACATAAGGCGAACAGCCGGGAGGTCAGATATGAACAGAAAGAAGCATTCCGAAACCGTAAAGAACATGATCGAGTTCCATTTCGGCGAGTATTACAGACGGTGGAACGAAGCTGGATTGGACGACGATCGGAACATCTTCGTAGCAATGTACGACCAGCTCACCGAAGCCGCAGACGCCATGAGCAAGGTTGATAACAGCTTTGTTTGGGTTGCCTTCCGTGAAAAGATGAAGGAGCAGGAAAAGACGATGTGCGAGATCGTGAAGCGGTTCACCGGAAACTATCCGGTGTACGGGATGGGTTCCGTGTACGATCCCGCTCAGTTCTGATCGAGGAGGAAAGAATATGGAGATCGCCAGTCTGGAACAGATTGAAAAGCGGATCGAGGAGAAGCTCGAAGAAGCGGTAAAGCGCGGGTTGCTTACAAGACTCGAACGGGAGCTCAAAGGAGATTGCGGCCCGTACTGGAAGAAGGAAGCGAGAAAAAGCATTGAACAGGCGAAGAAAGAACTCGAAAGCGGATTGCTCACAATCGACGAAAGCGGAGTCGTCAGAAACAGAATTGGCCGCGTGGCATTCGATGATATGGTAGAGGTTTTATCGTATGTCACGGATAAGGCGAACGCCGATGCGACAAGAGCTGCAAGGAACGAAGAAAACCGTGCTTTTCTCAACGAGTATAGGATGCGCGATACGACGCCGAGAATGGAAGAACTGAATGAAATGCGGGCGGCGTTCGGAGAAGGGGCTACGGTGGTAGACATTTTGACCGGGAAAAGGATCGTGCTGTAAGGAGGAAACGAGATGAAATGGGTTAAATGGCTGTACCTGGCAGACAACGGCGAGACGCAGTTCGGACAGATGCCTCTGCAGGAAGTGCAAAAGGAACTGGCAAAGTTCGAGAAGGAAGCAAGAAGGCTGCTCGAAAAAGAAAACGCGGATCACGTTGTATATGGAATGAAGCTGTACGATGAAAACGGGGAAATCGACAAGGTGAAGTTCTACCTGCATCCGATGGGTGAAGAGGAGTTCCAAAAGGACGTGGCAAGCCTGAAGAACTGCGTGATCTACGCGGTCCACGCAAGAAAGTGAGGAAGAGATGAAAGTAATCGACTTTGTGGACAGATGGAGGATGTGCAGCAACGCGAGGCTGTTCGTCCGGACCACCCTCGGGATCGAAAGCGAGATCGAAAAGAATACGCTGCGGGATCCGGATCCGAACGATCCGATTATGAAAGCGAAAGTTCTCAGCTTCGATGTGGTCGACAACAAGGTTACGCTTTATGCGGAAGGAGAAAAGAAATGAAATATCTGACCGACAGACACGAAATCGCACTGGCGATGAATTTCAGAAAGTATCCGGTGCTTCGCATCAAAATGGATGAGCCGAAAGACGGATACAACGACCTGTACGAAGGCGACCTGGTCGAGGTTGCAACCCCGAGCGCAAGATATCCTGACAGCCGGGAGCGCGGAAACCTGATCTACTCCGAAGGCAAGTACGAGATCCTGACATACGGATGCGGTCTGGATGCCTCGTTCGGGTACAGAGACGTGATGGAAATGCTCGAATGGGCGCAGGCGCCGCTACTTCACGCGAACGAAACGGTGATCGTCATCGAGGACTATCCGGAGCACCGGACCTGCAAGGTTCACGTGATGAGAGTTCCCGCCAAGATCAGCAAGTTCACGACTCCGTGCTGCACATTGGAGGAGGTGGAAGACGATTGGACGGTTTAAGACCTTGCTTCGTAGAGCTCGGCGGAAAATCAGAAAGATGTCTGTTCCACGGGTTCGCAAACGTCGCGCAGGTGGTTCCGCCGTCACCGCTGAGAGGCGGGCATCAGGGCGGAACGGTTCAGGACGTGCTTGCGGTTGTAGAGACCGCCGACGGTAAGATCTACAAGGTGTACACCGAAAGCGTCACTTTCGCTGATAGCGAAAAGAACTTCAAGGAAGTGTGGGGTGAAAACGAGTGAACGGAGAAGATCACGCATTTTCAAAGAGCTGCAAGCATTGTACGGATACCGCTGACAGCTTTAACCGGTACGTTAGTACGTACTGCCACCTGAAGAATGAGCACATCTACTGGAGCCCGAAAGAGGACAAACTCGCGGAGTGCAGATCGTGTCCGAACTATGAAAGGAGAGAGACAAGATGAGGATGGAATACAAAACGGTCGTCACGGAAAGCAAAAAGCCGGTCTACGTTGCGGAAGACGGAACGGAGTTCGCAAGCGAGCGGGACTGCATCTTTCATGAAATTGAGATCGCAAAGAAGAAGATATGGGAGAGAGACGACATTGACTGGTGCAGTGAGGCTGAAGACTGGTCGCCGTTCAATGGCGCGGAGAACTACGAGCATCACGGATACAAATGGTGCAAGCCTGCAACGCATGATGCGGTCGAAGCTCTTTTGGAGGCGTATCCTCCGTCCTACGGGAGCTTAGACGAAGATTGCATTGGAAAGTGGTGCTGCATCGAGGAGTACGACGGTGAAAACTTCTGGACGTGCATCGACGATGACATCGCGTACGTGAAGAACCTGTGCCGGCTTCTCGGCATTGAAGTGGAGTTTAAGGAGGAAACGAAATGAAATACATCGTTACAGTCACAGAAACATTATCCCGCACGTTTGCGGTAGAGGCAGATACCGAAGAGGAAGCCACCGATAAGGTACGAACGGCATACGACAACGAAGAGATCGTGCTCGTCGCTGATGACTACGTTGACACAGACTTCGATACTCATGAGGCGCTCAGCGAAGCCGAGATCGAGGGATGCGAAGACTTTGAAACACTGTGAGGTGAAAGAGATGAGAAAACCGTTTACCGTGGAAATTGAAGAGAGCTACCACAAGACCGTTGTGATCTATGCGGAGGACGACTTAGAGGCGGAAGAGATCGCACATCAGCTCTGCGATAACGGAGAGATCGACATGGAACGCAACTGTTACGCCGGTCGTGCCTGCAATTCCTCCGGCGAGTCGAGCAAGGAGGACATGAAGAACTTCTTCGTTTACCACATCGACGAGGATGGTCAGCTCTCGGGGGTAGATTGCTGATGAATATTGAAAAGACATCGTACCCTGACAATGCTATGGCATTTGTATTTGGCGACATCAAAGAAAGATGGCCTGAAGACACATTCAGAGACGGCGCACTCGAAGCGATGAACGAAACGCTGCGGAGACGCTTCCTCCTGAGATTTGTTGAGAAAAAGACGCTTGAAACCATTGGGGCGGAGGAAGGCGTTTCAAGGGAAGCAATCAGATCGGGACTGAAGACGGCGAAAAGAAAGATCCTCGCCTTTTACTTCCCGAAGCAGCAACCGGAACAGCTCGAAATCGACCGCATTGGCCTCAGCAAAAGACCGTATACCTGCCTGGTGAAGGAGGGATACACAACGCTCGAAGAGATCGAAAGCCTGAGCTATGGAGATCTGCTCACATTCAGAAATATGGGCGTGAAATCCGCGAATGAGGTCCTGGAACGTGTCCGAGCATACAAAGAAAACCGAAAAGACGAAACGAATTGAAGGAGGAAGGAACATGAAATACGTGGTACACATCACCGAGCTTCTCGGCAGGGACGTTATTGTCGATGCCGAAGATCGGGCGGAGGCGGAAGAGATCGTCGAGGATCTCTGCTGTAACGGAAGTATCGAGCTGGATATGGACGATTGGGGAGAGAGAACCGTGGAGGCTGTCAGAACCCCTGATGACGAAGATCGTGAGAACCTGGTGGAATACACCAGAAGCGGAGCGGAGGTTGAAGGATGAAACACAAAAAGATCTGCGATCCTGCCGAATGCGACTCTTGCCTGTACATCGGCGAAGGAGACTTCCTTTGCGACGAATATCAGGAGATCGTAGTATCCGACTTCGAGCCGACTGACAGCTATCTGATCTGTGAGGAGGAAAAGAAATGAGCAGGCACGTAACCATTGAAGATTGGAAAGGAAGCTTCGAGGACTGCTGCTCTCCCGGCGATACGGTAGACGAGAAGATCGTTGACCACTTTCTCAACTGCGTCACTCCGGCATCAATGAAACCGGGATATGTTCAGTGCGGAGAACCGTACTCCCATATCGTAGACGACAGAACCGGAAGACTGAGACCTACGTATGCAACGTTCCTCGAAAGAGAGGGGGACGGAGAGTGGGTGTACTGCGGCAACTGCTTCCACGGTGAGATCGAAAACCGGTCTGAAAGCGGAGATCCGTGGAATAAATGAGCCGAATACAGCGGTTCCCACGAACAGGAGCATACAATCCTTCAAACCGGATTGCTCCAACGGTTTTAGGAGCTTTTCCTGTACCGATATTGTTCGTAATAATTCCTGTATTGTCCTACATAATCCGGAAATGTCCAAAAAGTTCCTTGTTGTTCCAGCATTTCCTGTACTATCGTGTAGCATAGAAAATTCGGACGGACGGTTGGGGACCGGAAATCCGATAAAGAGCTGCTGAAAGGCGGCTCTTTTTTCGTTATGTTCCAGGAGGTACACGAAATGGAGAAACGCATTGACATCGTCAAGCGCAGAGTTGGCGATCTGAAGCTCGACTTCGGCAATCCGAGAAAGATCAAAAAGCAAAAGCGCGAAGACCTTGCGGAGTCTCTTGAAAAATACGGAGACTTCGACATCATTGTCATCAACGAGCAGGATCAGGTTATCGGCGGAAACCAAAGAGTGACCATCATGCAGAAGAAAGATCCTGATATCATCGTAGACTGCAAAATGCTCGTGGGATACACGGTTGCAGAGCAGAAATACGTGAATATCAAGCTGAACAGCCACGCCGGAGAATGGGATCTTGAAGAGCTTGGTGACTGGACGGCAGACCTGATGGACAGCTTCAAGCTGGATCTCGAAAAGCCGGAGAAACCGGTTGACGAGAGAAGCATCAAAGAAATGGAGCCGATCCATTACGAACAGTACGATTATGTACTGATCGCTTGCCGCAACGAGCTCGACTACAACGACCTTGTGAGAAAGCTCGGCATCGAAGGCGGACAGGTAAAGGTGGCAAAGACGCGGCACATCAAAGGCAGAGCGATCTGGTATGACCAGATGAAGGCTCAGATTTTGAGCGCCGAAGAGGTTGAGAGCATGGAGGGCGACGGCAATGAGGAAAATTAAGTTCGCCGATCCTGACGTTGGAAGAGTAGAGATCGAACACGTTGGCAGAATTATCAATACGCACTGGCTAACCGCCGGTCCCGCTGTCAGAGAGTTCGAGGAAAAGATAGCTCACATGAGCGGCTGTACCAGGGCGGTCGCCTTTGATAGCTGTACAGGAGCAATGGAGATGAGTCTCCGCGTTCTCGGTATTGGTCCTGGTGACGAAGTCATCACAACCCCGTATACGTATTCCGCAACAGCGGAAGTCATCCGAAACGTTGGGGCAAAGATCGTCTTCGTGGATCTCGATGGCGAAAGCTTCGAGATGGATTACGAAAAGGTAGCGGCAGCCATTACCGAGAAAACGAAGGCTGTTATGCCTGTTGACATCGGCGGAAAACTGTGCAACTACAAGTCTCTGATGGATGCCGCTATCTCAAAAAGAGATCTGTTCAAGCCGAGCAATGCTTTGCAGGAAGCGATTGGCCGTGTGGCGATCGTGGCGGATGCGGCGCATAGCTTCGGGGCGGACAGTGGAGATAAGGTCTGCGGACAGTTTGCCGACTTCACCTGCTTTAGCTTCCATGTGTTGAAAAACATCACCACCGGAGGTGAGGGAGGCGCTGCCGTCTGGAGAGACTTTGAAGCACTCGACCGCGATCTGAACGATGAGGTCGAGCAGACGATGCGGTTGCTTGGAGATCACGGCCAGACTTCGAGAGATAAGAAATCCGGTTGGGAGTACGACATCGCCCTGTTTGGGTACAACAGCATCATGACGAACATTGATGCGGCGATGGGGCTCGCGCAGCTCGAAAGATTTGATGAGATCAGAGAGAAGCGGATCGAAGTGACCTGCCGGTACGATCGGTTGTTTGAGAATACCTACGTCGAACCGCTCATTCAGCATTTCGGATCTGATTACACGAGCGCAATGCACCTGTACCCGATCAGGCTGCCAGGAAAGCATCTGCCTTCGGATCAGTACAGAAACGAAGCGTTCGCGAGACTCCGGGATCTCGGAGTACCGTGCAACGTGCATTACAAGCCGCTTCCCATGATGACGGCGTACAAAAACATTGGATTTGACATCAACGACTACCCGAACGCTTTTGAAATGTACCGGACGCTGCTTACGATCCCGTATCACACGGATCTGACAGAAAAGGAACAGGAATATGTGTTCGACTGCATCAGAAAGGTGGTACTGAGTATATGAGCAGAACGATTGCCGGCTCAAAGATCCTCATCACCGGAGGAACCGGAACGTTCGGGAGCGCGTTTCTCGAAAAGTGCCTGAAGGAGGGCGCGGAGGAAATCCGCATCTTCAGCCGAGACGAGAAAAAGCAGTACGACATGGCTCAGAAATACCGGAAGTACGGCAATGTTCGGTTCTTCCTGGGTGACGTAAGAGACAAGGGAACGATAGACAACGCCATGTACGGGGTTGACTATGTTTTCCATGCGGCTGCAATGAAACAGGTTCCGTCCTGCGAGAGCTTCCCGATGGAAGCGGTGAAAACAAACATTCACGGAAGCAACAACGTACTGATGAGCGCCGTGCAGCGGCACGTCAAGAAGGTTGTTTGCTTATCCACCGACAAAGCGGTGTATCCATCCTCCGCAATGGGGATGACAAAGGCGTATATGGAAAAGCTCGCTATTCAGAGAGCTGAGTCGGAGAGCGGAACGGAAATCTGCATCACCCGCTTCGGAAACCTCGTTGCTTCGAGAGGATCTGCCGTTCCACTGTTTATCGAGCAGGTGCAGAACGGACTCCCTATTACGATCACCGAGCCGAAAATGACGCGGTTCATGATGACGGTAGAGGAAGCCGCAGATCTTGTGGCGGAGGCGTTCGCTCTTGGACAGAACGGAGATCTCCTTGTCAAACAATCCAAATCCTGCACAACCGGAGACCTCGCGTCTGCGGTGTGCAGATACATGAAACTCCCGGAGGACTATCCGGTCGAGTACATCGGCATTCGCCCCGGCGAGAAAATGCACGAAGCGTTGCTCACGGAGGAGGAAGCAGCGAGATCCACGCATAAGGGAGACTTCATCATCTGCAAGCCTCGCTTCATCCCGCTTGAACCTGCAAAACCGGAGCAGTACAGATCCGACCTCGCAGAGAGAATGGATGAAGACGCGGTACTGCATCTGATCGAGAGCGTGTTCTCGGGAGGGACGTTATGATGAAGCGACACCTATTTGTTGTCGCTCATCCCGACGACGAGATCCTGGGAGCGGGAGGTTTCATATACGACGCCATTCGCGCCGGCGATGAGGTAGCAGCTCTGATCCTGAACACCTGCGATACGACGCGGTATGACGACGACCGCAACAAGATCGTCGAGGACCTGAAAAAGAGCCACGAGATCGTCGGCATCCGGAAGCGGTATCTCGGGAAATACCTTGACAGCAACTTCCATAACGAAGACCACCGCGATATGGTACAGTTTATCGAAGGGGCGATCAGGGATTTTGAACCGGACAACATTTTCACTCAGCACCCCGGCGACATCAATACCGATCACTACTGGACGGCGGCTTCCTGCATGGAGGCGTTCCGTCTTTGGCAGCGTGGGAGAGAGGAGATCAAGCCGATTGAAGGTCTGTACCTGATGGAGGTACAGTCGTCTACCGATTGGGCGATGAACCCGTCGGAGGAACGGTTTAAGCCGAACACCTACGTCGAAATATCTGAGGATGCACTCACGGCGAAGATCGAGGCGCTCGCAGCATACGAGAACGTCGTAAGACCGTCACCGCATCCGAGATCTGAAGTTGCACTCACCGCCCTGCCGATACTGAGAGGAGCTCAGTGCGGATCGAAACTCGCCGAAGCGTTTGAGTGCGTATTCAGAAAGGCAAGCTTATGAACGAAGAAATCCTGGCTTTCTCCAAAGACATCCGAAAGAAAAACGGCAAGTGCGTCCTCGCGTCGCATCAGCCGGACTTTTTCCCGTATATGGGATACTTCTACAAGATGTTCCAGAGCGACATATTCGTCTTTTCGGACAATGTGCAGTTCAGCAAAACGGGTAGGCACAACTACAACGACATACTGACCGGAAACGGGCCGCACAGGTTCACGCTTCCCGTCCACTATCACGTGCAGAACTTGAACGAGATAGAGTTGGCGGCAGATGAAGTCGCGGTTGACCGTATGCTGAAGACACTCTGGATGGAGTATAAGAATGCGGATTGCTTCCATGAAGTATTTCCGGTCCTTGAAGAGCTTTTCCAAACGGTTCCGCAATCGGGCAGCCTCGCGGAGTTCAATCACCGGTGCATCATGCGGATCGCCGGAGAGATGGGGTTGACCGAGGGAAGAGCATTTGAAATGAGCTCGAACCTGCCGCTTGAAAACCGAAGAGATGCCAGGATCATCGAAATGTGCAGACTCCTGGGGGCTGACGTATATGTCAGCGGATCGGGAGCAAAGGACTACCACATCGAGCAGGATTACGTAGACAACGGGATCAAGCTCGTCTACTCTGACTATCAGCCGATAAGCTACAAGCAGGTTGGAAACCGGGAAGCGGAGAATATGTCCGTTATCGACTACGTCCTGAATTGCGGCTTCGTAATTCCGAGGGGGTGGAAACGGTATGGCTGATGTATCTTTCAACATCTACATTCCGAGCTACAAGCGGGCAAAGACCTGCACAGCTCATAAGTTCCTGGAATACGGAACGTACATCGTTCGGGAGAGCGAATACGAAGAATACGTCGAGGCGCTGAAGGACTACGCAGACCACATCAAGGTACAGGCGGTGGAAGACAGCCTGATCTGCGGTCTGACCGAAGTAAACCAATGGCTGATCGACAACGCACCCGAGCAGGTAATCGCCATCCTGGATGACGACATTCATCACTTCTTCTATCGTATGTACGAAACCGATACGGTCAAGGATCCGGAGGTTATCACCGCGGAGCTTGAACGGGTAGGCCAGCTTATGGCAGACCTCGGGATCGGGTTCGGAGCGACAGACGCCACTATCCGGCCGTGGAACTACGACTGTGAGTTCGCGTTCAAGGGGTGCGCGGGAGCGGTGAGATGGGTAAACCGAGCGACCTTCAAGGCGAAATGCAAGAAGGAACTGGAATACAACTACGATCTCGACCTGGTGCTTCAGGAGCTTCTGACCAATAGGGTGATACTCAAACCGAAGTATTTCTGCTCGAAAGGGCTGACAGACACGAACGAGGGGGGAGCCTCGGGGAAGAAGCGGGGAGACCAGATAGCCAGTATCGACCTCATGAAACAGAAGTGGGGGAAGTACTTCAGCTACAACTTCAAGATGAATGTACCTCACATCAATGTGAAAAGGTAGGATATTCGTAAAAATATTTCGCTTTCATCCGTAAAATCCTTGACTTCCAGCCGGCATATTGTAAGATAAGATTAAGCCCAAACCTTACGAAATTATGGCTGAAAGGATGGTTACATGAAGAAAAACAAGAACGGACAGAAAGCGGTGGTGAGCGAATGAGTTACGAAATGCTCACCCGAACCGGCAGAAACTTCTACGAAGTGACATCTGCCATGCAGAACTCAATCAGAAAAGGCGACTATGAAGTTGCCGGCTATGCCATGTGGGAGCTTATTCCGCAGTACACTCCGTACCTGCGAAAGAGGCTCCTTGTCATTTCTGCTGAAGACCTGTTCGGCGTCATCACGAAAGAGGTCGTCAATCTCTGCGAAATCGGAACGGAAGAGAGCCTGACCGCTGCACTCGCATTGATGTGCGCTGCGAAAAAGAATAGGGACGCAGATTACTTCGTCTGCAATCTGATGTACAACGACACTCCGCTCGATGCAGATAAGGAGTCGCTGGCGAAAGCATTACATACCGCAATCCGAAAGATGAACGTGGTCGATGCCGGCCATCTGTCTGCGGCGCTGTTCAAGAAGAACAGAAAGCGGTTATGGGAAATGCTGACCGAAACGGCGATGCTTTACTACCCGCACCTGTCGGATGAGATCGCTGCACTTTGGAAAGCAAATGAGATGGTATCGAAGCCTGCGGAAGAGACGATCTTCGTCGCAAAAGCGATCTGCCTGATGTGGACGATCAAAGAACCGAAGGAGGCTATTCTCGGTTATCCCGGGATGAAATTCGACGGACTGCTCGACATCGGCGGCATTATCACTCCGAAAACGCTGGATGAATGCCAGAAGATCAAGGGGCTGTTCCCCGATTGGTCGTATAACTGGCACACGACTCACGGCAAGTACCATTTGCGAAGAGATGCGGTACACGCGATCGACAACGACCAGCGGCTTCTGCACCCGCTTGAAGAAAACCTCTTCGACGACTGCTCCTGGAACCGCGACCTGAACTTCTGCCTGCAGAAGTGGAACCCGAGAAACTTCCCTGTACCGTATAACGACGGGAAGAGAGATCCCGGTGAAAAGCATGGAACGAAAGAGTGATATCGTCCGGCGGCTTGTAGCTGCCGGAGATTACAAGGGAGCCCTTCGGATCGCGAAAGACTTCAGGCTTGGCATCGAGAAAGAGGACTCGGACGACATGAAACGCGGTTATGAGTGCATCGTTCATCCTCGCTTCTACGAAAGCATCGGTGCAGATACCGATAAAATCGCGCAAAAGGGCATAGCAACCGTCAAAAGGCTGTATGGAATACAACTCCATACCTGATAAGAAACCCCGAAATAATAGCTCCTGTGACATCACAGGGGCTATTTTTATGGCAAAGGAAGTGAGGACAGAATGGGTGAAAAGAAAACAGAGCTTCAAAGCGGAAACGAACCGGTAAAGGAAAATCCCAAGAAAGGCAAGCGCGGCTCCGCGAAAAAGTTCGTTGAAAATACGATCAGGGACTCTGAAACGGCAAAGCAGCGCGGACACAACGGGGGTGTGAAATCCGGTGAGACGCGGAGAGCGAATAAGGACGCCCGTGAGTCCGTCAGATATATGCTTGACCTCGCCGCGAAAGGCAAGATCAAGGAGAACCTGAAAGAGCTCGGCTTTCCCGACGATGAACAGACCAACATGGCTGCGCTTCAGGCGAGACTGTTCACGATGGCAATGGCCGGCAATCTGGACGCATACATTCAGCTCATGAAAATGGGCGGGTATGAGCCGGAAGAAAACCGCAAAGAACGTGAAAGCATTTCCTCTGATCGCCGCAGGGACATTGAGGTTCAGGCGAAGCTCGAAGCTATCGGGAATAGCGGAGAGAACGCGAACATCGCCCTGAACATGGGAGATGAGGATGGGCATAGTGACGTGGTGATCTACATCCCGAAAATGATGGATGAGTCTGAGTGCCTCGCAACAGAAGATGGCAAAACGACTGAGGAGCCTGCGGAGGAAAAGACCGAAGAGACGCAAGCGGATCACTGACGGGTGGTGAGTGTATGACACGAACCATAAAGCCGCAGCCAGGACCTCAGACGGTGATGCTGTCAAACCCGGCGAACATCATCATCTACGGTGGTGCCGCCGGTGGTGGCAAGTCATACGGCTTGCTTATGGCTCCGTTACGTTATAAGAACGTGCCAGGATTTGGTGCCACGATATTCCGCCAGAACTTCAACCAGATCTTCTCGCAAGGCGGTCTTTGGGATGAGTCCCAAAAGATGTATCAGGGCATCAGCGGAGCGAGAGGCAGATACTCACGTGGCGAATGGTGGTTCATGAACAACGATGACCAGATCGTCTCTATGGTCAAGTTCGCGCATATCGAGAGGTTCGACGACGTTCACAAATGGCAGGGCTCTCAGATCTGTATGATCGGCTTCGATGAGCTGACGCATTTCAGTGAAAAGACGTTCTTCTATATGCTGTCCCGTAACCGTTCCACCTGCGGCGTACCGCCTCACATCATCGCAACCTGCAACCCCGATGCGGACAGTTGGGTAGCGAAGTTCATAGACTGGTGGATTGATCCGGATACCGGATATCCGATACCTGAGCGCAGCGGAAAGCTGCGCTATTTTGTGCGTCGTGACGAGATCCTGTATTGGGCGAACACGAAAGAGGAGCTTTGGGAACGCTTCAACCTCGTTACGGAGGAAGAGCGGCAGGAACCGAAATCGGTCACGTTCATCATGTCGCGCATCGACGACAACAAAGAGCTGTTGAAGGTGAACCCGCAGTATAAGGCGAACCTGAAGGCTCTGTCTGCCGTAGAACGAGAAAGACTGTTGAACGGCAACTGGAAGATCAAGGCTGCTGCCGGTCTGTACTTCAAGAGAGAACAGCTTGGCGGTTATTTGGAGTTTGTCCCTGCCGACGTAATCCAATGGGTACGCTGTTGGGACTTGGCTGCCACCGAAAAGGACGACAACGGAGAGGCGGCGTACACTGCCGGCGTTCTCATTGGAAAGAGGAAGAACGGCAGATACGTCATTGCCGACGTCGTCAACAAACAGATGTCGGCGGCAAATGTCAGACAGACGATCCTGCTCACCGCACAGAAAGATCGAGCGACCTACAAGCGCGTGAGGATCAGGCTGCCGAAGGATCCTGGTCAGGCTGGTAAGGAGCAGGCTGAAAGCTACGTAAAGTTCCTTGCCGGCTTCGATGTGACCACCGTTGCTGAAACCGGAAGCAAGGAAGCCAGAGCAGAACCGATGGCGGCACAATGGCAGGCGGGCAACTTCGACATCGTGATAGGTGACTGGAACGAACCGTTCCTGCTTCAGCTTGAAAACTTCCCCGACGGGAAGTTCAAGGATATGGTGGACGCCTCTGCGAACGGTTTCGCGGAGATCGAGATCAGATCCGCGTTCAACGTAGGAAACCTGATCTGATAATTTTGTAAGAACAATGGAGGTGAAACGTTATGGGCAGTAGGAAGGATGAGAAAATGGACGCGATCATCCGGTATGCCAAACTCATTGAAAAGCAGTCTGGCAGGGCGGTTCGCCCGTTCCGTGAAGACGGATACGTCAACCTCATGAACAGATACGGCACTCAGAGAGATACGTCTGAGCAGTACAAGTTCCAGCAGGAGCCGGCGGTTCCTGATGAATTGCTCACCATGTTTTACGAAGGAAACGGTCTGTTTGCCAAAATCATCGACACGCCGGCGGAGGAAGCTGTAAAGCACGGCTTCACGCTCGACGACGTAAACGACCAAAGCATCATCGACTTCTATCAGGAAGCTCTTGACGAGCTTGATTGGGAGGAGGTTGCAACGAACGGTATCCGTTGGGCGAGACTATTCGGCGGCAGCATTGCCGTTATGCTAATCAACGACGGCAGGGGCTTGGAAGAGCCTTTGGACTGGAAGCACATCAAGTCAATCGACGACATCCGCGTGTATGACAGATCTCTGATCCAGCCCGACTACGCCAGTATGTTCCTGTACGATCCGCAGGATCCGTTCAGAACGAGAGGATCGCGGCTTGGTATGCCTGAGTTTTATCAGGTGTTCAGCAAATACGGTTCGTTCACCGTGCATGAAAGCAGATGCCTTACGTTCCAGAATGGCGTATTGCCGGAGAACTCCACGAACTCGATCTATCAGATGTGGGGCATCCCTGAATACGTCCGCATCAACAAGGCGATCAGGGACGCGGAGATCGCGCACGGAAGCGCACCGAAGCTGCTCGACCGCTCCGTTCAGGCGATCTACAAGATGAAAGACCTCGCAATGGAGCTTGCTACGGAAGAGGGCGAGAACCGTGTCCTGAAACGTCTGCAGGCAATCGACCTTGCTCGCGGCATGATGAACAGCATGGTCATCGACTCCGAAGGTGAGGACTACGATTTTAAGACCTTCCAGTTTGGCGGCATCAACGATGTCATCGCATCTTCCTGCAATATGCTGTCCGCGATCACGAACATCCCGCAGATGATCCTGTTCGGATCCTCTGTTGGAGGAATGAGTTCCACGGATGATACCTCGATGGAGAATTACTACAACTACATCGAGCGCATCCAGAAGCGAATGCTCCGGAGCAATCTGCGCTATCTGCTCTCGATTATCTTCCAGGCGGGCGTTGCCACCGGAGAGGTTGACGAGGTTCCGAAGCTGAAAGTAGACTTCAGCCCGCTTTGGTCTATGAGCGAGACTGAAAAGGCTGACCTTGATATGAAGAAAGCGCAGACACAGCAGATCAAGGCTCAGACAGCCGTTACCTACATCCAGAGCGAAGTCATTGATCCGAGCGAGGTCAGAAAGAAATTGGCAGACTCCGAAGAGTTCGACATCGAGAATATGCTCGATGAGTACGAGGAAGAGGAACTGTTCCCCGAAGATCTCACCGGCGAGGTTGAGCCCGGAACCGGTAAAAGCATCTTCGAGGAAGGAGACTTTGCCGAATACGGGAACGGCGTCGATATTGAGGAACATGATGTGGATCCCGGCACAGAAGGATCTGCTCCCGCCTCTGCACCGACTGCGACAAAGCTACCGCAGGATATGAGCCAAGAAGAGCTTGAAAATGCGGCGCAAAACTCCGCAAAAAAGCCGGGAAACAGCGATAGCGGTGAGGATGGTCAAATTACCCACCGCGACAGTAAAGTCGCGTCAGTGGGCGTTATTTGCGTTCAAAACGGGGCGATCGTCGCTGCGGAAAGAAAGGAAGGGAAGGGCGACGGATTGATCGGCGGTCCCGGCGGTCACATCGAGGAGGGCGAAACGCCCGAACAGGCGGCGTACCGCGAGACTGAGGAAGAGTTCGGCATCAGCCCAAAGGAACTGATCCTGCTCGGCTACGGTCCCGAAGAACCTGAAACCGGATTTACTCCCGCTGTGTTCCTCTGCACGGATTGGGAAGGCGAGCTTACGCCGCTTGACGGAGAAATGGGCGACGCGATGTGGCTCACCCCTGAGATGATCGAACAGCTCAGGCCGTCCCTGTTCCCGCCTTTTGCAGACGGCATTAACCTGATGAAATCCGTGCTTCTTCAGACCGGAGAAAATATCCAGAAAAATAAGGATAATGAAGAAAAAATTCTTGACAATACGGCGGTAACTGATAAAGTAAAGTTACGGGATTTCACCGAAGGCTCCTCGCCCGAAAAGGGAGACGGCGCACCGGAAGGAAACAAAAACGCCGAAGGTCCGCACGACATGATCGGAGGAAAAGGCAAGCGGCTGACGGAGAGTCAGAGGAAAGAGCTTGCCGAGCACTTTGTAGGCAGAAAAACATCCACCGGCGTCGTAATAAAGGCTGTGAGTGACCACGCCTTCGACCAAATCGGAGACAGAGGCATCAGCCAAAAAGACATTGACGGAATGCTGGCGTCCACCAACGTCACGCAAGGTCATACGGCGAGGACGAAGTGCTTTGAATACCCGAAATACAGAGCGGTAGTTGATGTCAAGAATGGAGTCATCGTAACCGTTATGAGGAGGCGAAATAACAAGTGAAGAACGTCATCAAGGATCTTACGGACGCTCAGTTCGATTTCATAAAGAATGAGCTCGGCTTTGACAAAAGCGAGGTTCTCGACATGAGCGAGGATGAGATCTATGAAAAAGTATACGACGCCTTCTGCGTTATTGAAGAAATCGAAACGGTAGCGTCCCTCGATAATCCCGATGAAGGAATGTCGGAGAGAGGGGAGATGGCATCGGTCATCGTCACCGCCCTCGGTAATACGCTCGCGGAATAAGACGAGTAACTACGCAACCAATAAAGAAAGCAGAGCTGCTTCGGCGGCCCTGCTTTTTTCATGCAAAAAACGGTAAGGAGGTGAGCGTTTGAGCGCACCGAGTACAATCGACATTAAGCTGAAACGGAAATGCGTAGATCTCGCAAACGCCGGTATCACGGCGCGTGAAATCTACGAAAAGACGTTCAAGCCTCAGTGGGATAGGATGAGCTACGAGACGTTCCGCAGGAGGCTGAACGAATGGAAAAAGCGCGTCTATCCCGAGGATGCAACACTTGATGGAGGAACGTATCGCGGGTTCACCGCTCACGGAGCCACCGTACAGGTAGATGCAGACGGAACGATCCGGCAAGCGTGGATCAAGCAGACTGCCGACCAGTTCCAATACGACGAGATAATCTCCGCCATCCGTGAAAATGTTCAGCCGACGCAGGTTGAACACGTGTCCCACGACGGCGAGGGAATGCTCGAAGTACCACTGTTTGATCTGCACTTCCCTCTGAGCGATCACGCCGACACTCTGAATGAGCTGATCGGTCTGATTGAGAGCAAGGAATGGGATGAGGTCATTTTCGTTGTAGGTCAAGATCTGTTCCACAACGACGACCGGCGCGGACGCACTTCGAGCGGAAGACCGATCGAGAGAGTCGATATGTCAAAAGCTTGGAACATGGCGGTTCAGTTCTACTACAACATCGTAGAACGCGCCCTGATGCACTCCAGAACCGTCAGCTTGATCTACTCAAAAGGCAATCACGATGAGAGTACCGCATGGTGCTTCGTCCAGCTTCTGAAGGAGCATTTCCCGCAGGTCATAGTCGACGACACGTTCAAGCAGCGCAAGTGCATCTACTGGCAGAATTGCTTCATCGGTCTCACGCACGGAGCATACAAGATGAGCAACAATAACGATCTGCGCGGGCAGTTCACGATTGAGTTTCCGACTCAGTTCTCGAATGCAACTGTTCGCGAAATCCACGCCGGACACCTGCATTCCGAAAAAGAACAGGATCTTTACGGAGTGATGTGCCGCCGGCTATCGAGAGCTGGAACAACGGATGAGTGGAGCGACGACGAAGGATACGTCGGAGCAAGCAACCGCTTCATGGTATTCGAGTGGATGCCCGGATGCCTGAAAGCAATCTACTACGTTTGATATCCAAAGGGTGCTGAAAACACCCTGCCAAATCCCGCTAAAAGCCCGGGAAAGGGGGTTTAGACCGTGAACAATATCCAACTCCAAGAAGCGACGAAAAAGGCGGCAAAACCGCGGTTTCACGGCCATCCCACGCTGAAAGGGAAGACGATCCCGAAATATCCGGACACCGCAGAACGAGAGTTCAAACGGATCACGAACGGGTATATGCGCCTCCTGAATGAAGAGCTGAAGCAGCGGATCCCCGAGCTTATGGCGGAATATAAGAGGGAGCGTCATGGAGACTCACGCATGGATGACGCGATGGATCTCGACCGAAAGGTCAGAGAGATGTTCCGCGACATTGCAATCGCCATCGAAAAGAAGATGGGCGACTTCGGCCTTGATAAGAAGATCGAGTCCATTGCCAGAATGACGAAGAACACGTCTCTGCGCGAATGGAAACGAGCTGTTCACGACACGCTCGGTATCGACCTTATGAATGATTACTACAACGCCGACTTCTACGCCGAACAGCTCCGGCGTTGGGTTGACGAAAACGTCTTGAAGATCAAGACGATCCCGAACAATACGCTCGATGAAATGCGGGAGATTGTCCTGAAGGGCTACACCAGCGGCAAGCCGATCCGAGCGATACAGCAGGAGATCCAGCATCAGTACAATGTCGATAAGCACAAAGCACAGATGCTTGCACGGGATCAGATTGCAACGCTCAATTCACAGATCACGCAGTCACAGCAAAGGGATGCCGGCTGCACGAAGTACCGCTGGTCTTCATCCCACGACTCTCGTGTGAGAGATTGCCATGCAGAACTGGATGGACAGACGTTCTCATGGGACGATCCTCCCGAGATGTGGTATGAAACGCAAAAGTCCGGTCGCGTTTATACGGGACGGCACTGTCATCCCGGGGAAGACTACTGCTGCCGATGTGTCGCGATACCGGTTTTTGATTTTCAATCGCTTGATTTGCCAATATCGAATAAGGAGGAATGAACATGAACAGGGAAGAAATGCTGCAGTTATGGAAAGCCCGCGGAGTCCAGCAGTCGATCATGAGACACGACGACGATGACGCGGGGGGGGGGTCTTGGATAACCACTGAAAACGGTCATCACGTCCACCTGAACGAGGAGGGCGTTCCTGATATGGGGAACCCGCACGTTATTGAGAAAATGACCGGAGGAAGTGGCGGAGGATCCTCGAAAGCCGGATCAAAGAGCAAGAGCGGAGAAAAAGCCAAAACGAAGAAGGAAATCGCAGCAGAAAAGAGAGAGAAGAAAGAGGCTGCCAAAAAGAAAGTTGCCGATCTCGAAGAAGAGTGGCAAGCAATCAAGAAAGAAAACGACGGATACCGCCATCTTATCGACCACCCGATGGAGGCTTACGAAAAGGGAGAGGACATCAACAGCTTGATTGACAAGATACAGAAGAACCACGAAAAACAGGCAAAAATTGAAGTGAAGCAGGAGTTCGCAAAATATGAGGGCGGTATCAAAAAAGGGAAAGATGTTTCTCAGATCAGCAATCGAGAAGAACTCCAAAGGGAGGTCGGCAACGCCTCTTCCGGCTTCTATGGCATTCACACGAAAAAAGGAGATTATGTTGGCTTTGCCGGAAAAATCAAAAGCAAAGATGGCGACAGCTATACGGTAAGCCAATTTGTTGATTATTTGCTATCGTAGGGAGATGCGAAAATGACAAAGTACGAACAGAGCGAACGGCTGAGGCGGCTGGCCGAAAAAGTAATTGCAGAAAACGGTTGCCTTCAGCACCTCGACGATCCGAGATGCCGCATTGCATATCAGATGTCCGATCAGGAAAAGAAATCCGGACAGAAGACAGTGTTTGCCGACACTGAGAAGATCAAGGATAAGCTGAAAGCGTTCCTTCCGTACGACTTTGTCATCACGTTCTACGAACCGAACGTAGCAAACCTGACCGAAGAGAAAATGGAACACCTGATGTATCACGAGCTGCGCCACGTCGGATTTGACGAGGAGGGCTCGTTTTTCATAGTTCCGCACGATGTTGAGGACTTCCGCGATGTCATTGATACATGGGGCATCGACTGGATCTGATGGAGGCGCTTATGGAAGAAAAGGAAAAGATACCCGTCTTCATTGATGTCGTGAACGGGAAGACCGTCTGCATCTGCAAGCGGTCAAGAAAGAAATGCGGCAAAAACTGTGAGCCTGATGTTGTAGAACGAGACAAGTTCGGCGGATGGCAGGAAATGTTCCGACAGAACAAGTACGGGAAAACCCGTAACTGACGGAACTACCGGAGAGGCAGTGATGCAATATGGATGTTCTGAAATGCAGCCGGGACGCACCGATCCGGGCGACCGGCCCTCCCAGGGCAAAATCTGAAGAAAGGAGCGATGAGCGATGAAAAACGCATACGCAATCATCAACCTCAGTATGCAGCTCGGCAAGGTCAGTGAAATGATCCAAAGCCTCGCAAGCGGTATTCAGGACTGCGAGCAGGGCAACCCCGATGTCGTCGGCGCCTACGAAGATATGCTTCTCGATGAAGTAAATCATACGCAGGTATTGACGCTTGAACTGACTCGACTGCTGACTGAGCAGGAAGTTGACGCCGGTAATCATGCCGACGAAGATGGCAGTGCTTTCGCCGCCGGAGACCTGACCGATGTGAAGGCCGGGGAGATCGACAAAACAGGCATTGCCGAAGCGGAACAGGAGGAGAAAGAATGAGATCCACCAGTTCCGATAACTCCGAAAGGGGGTGGAGCCAATGAACGCTCCGAAATTAACCCAAGTGATCCGTCTGGACAGCCTGCCGCTCGGCCAGACGTCATTCACTCCCGAAGGATACCTGAGAGACCGGCCGATCCTGACCAGCACAGGCATCTTCGAGTATGTAAATCCTGACGGAAGCGTCAGGCGGGAGCTGCGGCTCCCGGAGGATGTTTTTGCCCCCGAAAGCCTCGCGTCGTACAAGGGGAAGCCGATCATCATCACGCATGATGCCGGCCTCGTGAACAAGGATAACGTCCACGACAATTCCATCGGTACGATCCTGTCTGAAGGATACCGCAGTGATGACGACGTACGTGCGGAGATCATCATCCACGACACGGACGCGATGCGGGATTGCAGGTTCAAAGAGCTTAGTCTCGGATACAACCTGGATCTCGACGAAACGCCCGGAGAATGGAATGGTCAGCATTACGACGCCATTCAGAGAAACATCCGCATCAATCACCTTGCTTTGGTCCGGGAAGCCAGAGCGGGGGAACAGGCACGGTTAAATATTGATGGCCGTGACTCTGAAAAAACTCTCAAAGGAGGAAAAGTTATGAACGCAAAGACCAATCCCAAGAAGGCTCGTCGTGCTGACGGCGTACTGTCCCCCGAAGAGCTGGAGCAGGCCATCGCTGAGTACAAGGCCAAACGCGCCGCTGCCGAGGGTGCTGAAGTACCCGCTCAGGACGGCGAGGAGGAAACCCCTGCCGTTGTCGCTGAGAATGCTCCTGCTGCTGAGGAGACTCCCGCTGCCGAGAAGCAGGACGAAGAGGAGGCTGTTGTCGCCCCCTCCGGTGAGGAGAACATCGAGAAGGCTGTTGAAGAGATCAAGGCCGCCAACGCTGACTGCGACGGCGATATGCAGAAGCTCTTCGACATCATCGACACTCTGCTCGCCGAGAGAGCTTTTGACGAGGCTGCTCAGGAAGAGAAGCCCGCTGTTGAAGGCGACGGCTGCGGCAAGTGCGACGAGGGCGAGGAAGTTCCCGCTCAGGATCCCGCAGAGGGTGAGAATGAGGACAGCGACGACGAGGAGATCCCCACGACTGACGTTACCGAGATCAAGCCCGGTGAGGTCATGAACGCCGACTCCGTCGACGCGATCATCCGTACCCGCATCCAGCTCGGCATGATGGGCAAGTCTCTGAACCTCGACGGTCTGGAGAGCATGAACATCGCCGACGCTCGTAAGGCTGTCATCAAGGCAGTCCGTCCCTCTCTGCGTCTGGACGGCAAGAGCGACGCTTTCATCCGTGCCGCGTATGAGATGGCTTGCGACGAGGTTCGCAGCCGCAACGTCAAGGACACTTCCTATCAGAAGCGTCAGATGTTCAACAAGGAAACCCGCAAGGACGCCGCTGACTGCGGTTCCTCTGCGAATGCAGCTCGCGAGCGCATGATCGCCCGCCAGCAGAACAAGAACAAGGAGGATAAGTAATTATGAGTGCTCAGACTCGCTACGGTTTTTCCACCCCCATCGGTGCTGCCGGCGGCATCGTCGATCTGGCTCCCTATGCCATCGACACCTTCCTCAATGAGGAGAACACCGGCGTTATGAAGTTCGGCATTGGTGTCGTTTGCGGCACCAAGAAGGGCGTGAACGTGAAGAAGCCCGTCGCTGCTTCCACTGCTGCTGATTTCGTTGGCATCTCTGTCAACAATCGCACCACGGAGTACGACATGGAAGGCGTCGTTCACATCCGCAAAGACAAGGCTATGGGCGTTATGGCCTACGGTCGTGTCTACGGTCGCGTCAAGACCGGTGTTACTCCCGCTTTCGGTGACGCCGTGTACATGGTCGTCTCCGGCGACGAAGCCGGTTATTTCAGCAACTCCGCTGATGACGGCATCGCTATCAAAGCACGTTTCATGGGCGCTGTTGACAGCTCCAACAAGGTCGCTGAGATCGAGCTGTTCAACCAGGCACAGGAAGTTCCTGCGCCTGAGTCCGAAGAAGACTAATCGAAATAAGGAGGATTAAGATCATGGCTAACAAGCATACCCATTACGACAGCAAGGAAATGAAGGTCCTGCTCGCCTCCGCGATCCCTGATGCTATCATGGCCTCCGAAGGCACTCGCTTCGACAGCGCAGAGGACGCTTCCGTTTTCTTCGCTCGCGAACTGGACCACGTCAAGGCTCAGTCCTATGACGTGCAGTATCCTCAGTTCACCGCTCTCGACAAGTTCCCCATCAGCTCCGAAGCCGATCCCGGCGCCGAGACCGTGACCTACTACACCTACGACAAGCAGGGCTTGGCGAAGGTCATCGACAACTACTCCACTGATCTGCCCCGTGCAGACGTGAACGGCAAGCCCTCTGTCGCTCAGGTCAAGTCCATCGGCGACAGCTACGGCTATTCCGCTCAGGAGATGAGAGCCTCTCGTCTGGCTGGCAAGTCTCTTGACTCCCGCAAGGCTGAGTCCGCCCGTTTCGCTATCGACAACCTGACCAACAAGATCGCCTGGGCTGGCGACGAGGAAAGCGGTCTGATGGGCGTCCTGTCCGCCGGTCAGAACATCCCCGTGTTCACCGTCACTGGCGGTTCTTGGAAGACCAAGACTGCCGATCAGATCCTGGCTGACGTTGCCGCCATGCAGGAGCAGGTTTCCGACACCACGAACAACGTGGAGCGTCCCGATACTCTGTGCCTGCCCGCTGATGTGTATATGCACATTGCGAACAAGCGCATCGACGACACCAGCACCACCGTCCTGAAGTTCATCCTGGACAATGCTCCCTACATCAAGGAGATCATTTCCGCGGCTGAGCTGGGCGCCAAGAATGTCGACACCAACCCCTATGCCGCCACTGACGGCTCCGGCTCCGGCGTTGCATTCCTGTTCACCAACGATGCTCGCAAGCTGTCCCTGGAGAACCCGATGCCCTTCTACCAGTATCCTCTGCAGGTCAGAAATCTGGAGACGGTCATCCCCTGCGAAGCTCGCACCGCGGGCGTCATCGTGTACTATCCGATGTCTGCCCTGATCGCTGTTGGCGTGTAATTTTTTTGCGGGGAGGTTGCCGTTTGGCTTCCTCCCCGCTTCACGCTGGTCAATTATCTGAATGAATAATAGGAGGTTAAGCTATGAAACTCACGAATATCAGCAATAAGGTCATCGGCGTCGGTGGGGTGTACGTCAGACCTGACGAGGCTATCGACATTACCAAAGATGTCGCGGAGCTGCCCGCCATCCGCGCTTATGTCCGTATCGGACTCGTGAAGCTCGTCGACGACGAAGCTGAGAAGCGCGAAATGGAGAAGAAGATCAGAGCTGAGATGGAAGCTAAGGCGAAGGCCGAAAAGGAAGCCAAAGAAAAGGCAGAGGCCGAAGCGAAGGCTGCCGTTGCAAAAGCGGAGGCTGAGGCGAAGGCGAAGGCTGAAGCTGAGGCTCGTGCAAAAGCTGCTGCGAAGGCGGCTGCGGATAAGAAGACTGAGAGCAAGTAAGGAGTGACAGCCATGACCGTCATTGAAATTATCAGGCTTGTAGCGCTGGAGTTTCGTTCCGTAGAACAGGATAAGCTCGCGATGTTCGTCGAGATCGTCCGTCCTATGGTGAGCAAGAAACAGTTCGGAAAGCTGTACGAGCAGGCGCTTGCTTATCTCGTCTGCCACAAGCTGAAGATGGCGGGGTATGGCGAGAACCCGCTCGGAGAAATGGGCGCTATCGGCATCGGTTTCGCTGTTGGAAGCGTTTCCGAAGGCGGCAGCACCGTAAGCTTTGGAGCAAATCAGTCCTCCAACCTCGCAACGGATGCCGAACTCGGTCTGACCGCTTACGGCGTCCAGTATCTCCAGCTCCGCAGAAGCGTTATCGTCCCGATCCACTGCGCGGGTGAGCAGATCGAGGAGATCTCTGAAAGCGAGATCTCCGGCTGCATCGTCCCGATTGCAACCGGCACAAGGCTTGGCGGCGTAAGGGTTCGCCCTGGCTCCGGTTTGAAGATCGAGTCTGACGGATCTATCGCCATTGACGATGCCACCAACGCACAGGCGGGGGAGCTCGTAGACAATGGCTGATTATCTGTTCAATGGGTTGAAGCTCACGAACGAAGGAAAAAAGTTCGAGGCTGAGCTGAGAAAGCTCATGCAGAGCGAGATCCACGTAGGCTTCCAATCCGGAGAAGACCACTACGAAGACGGAGCTGACCTCGCCGAGATCGCTGCTTACAACGAATACGGAACGTCCGACACGCCGGCAAGACCGTTCATGAAGCAGAGCTTTGAAAACCACGAAGCCGAGCTGAGGGCGGTATGCCAGCAGGCGAACAACGTGATCGCAAGCGGCGGTACAGCAGAGGAAGCCTGCAAGAAAATCGGAGTGGTAGCCGTTGGCCTCATCCAACAGGAGATCGTTGACGGAAGCTTTGAGCCGAACGCGGAGTCGACCATCAGGAAGAAGGGCTCCGACAAGCCACTGATCGACACCGGCTTTATGAGACAGTCGGTGAAATACGTTGTCAAGAAAGGATAGTGATAGGCCATGCACATCAGACTGTTTGCCAAGAAATACTGGATACGTCGTTTCGGCGAACAGCGCGTCGTAAAGGGCTATGTCACGTCCGGAAGAGAAGACTTCATTGCGAGCGCGAATGTCCACCCGCTCGGTACGGATGCACAGCAGGCTTTGCCTGAAGGCGAGAGGAAGATCAAGCACCTCGAAGGACATGGAGACATCGAGCTTCATCCTGCGAACGAGGCGCAGAACCAAAAGGGAGATCTGCTTTTGTATCACGGATCGTGGTACGAATGCACGAACTGCCAGCTTTGGGATCACACCGTCCTTTCGCACTACAACTACCAGTTTGTAATCGTCCCGACAGACGGAGCGAGATCAATCGACGTAGACAATCCGCCGACGCGAGATCCGAATGAAAGGGAAGACGGCTACGCGCTGTATGAGGTGGAAATGCCGGTAGCGGGAGCGGACACGGTTGGAGGCGTTATTGTACGCCCTGGCTGCGGTCTTTGCATCGACGACGAGGGATACCTCACCACGGACGATGCTACCAACAGACAGGCGCTCGAACTGTTCGAGAACGGAGGCGGATCTGAATGAGAGAAGGAGAAGCGAAAGAACTGTTCAGACAGATCACGCAGGAGTATTTCGCCGGAGCTACGGTCATCTTTTCCAATCAGAGCAGAGCTGCAAAGTTCAGCGGCCCGCTCATCGTTATTACGCCCGGACCTATCAAACGTCCGAGCTCTCCGGTTCGCTCGCATGTTGACGGGGAACTGGTTAGCAGCTATCCGTCCCGCATCACGTTCACGGTTGACCTGTTCACACACGGGGCGCCCGTGATTGACGATGAAAGCGGGCAAACGGTAGCCTACGAGAATACCGCAACGGAAGATATGCTTTCGTATGTGGATTTCCTGAACTCCGATTACGTCATCGAACTGAGTCACCGGAACGACGTTGCGGTACTTGTCGATGGCGACGTTACAGACCTGACGGGCATCATCAACGATACGAACTACGAGTATCGCGCCCGCATTTCGGTCTGGTTCAGCTTCATGCAGCGAGCGATAGGCAGAACATCCGTCCTTGCTGAGAGAAGCGTTCTGTATCCTGATGGACACGGAGGTTTCACGCCGGTAAGACCGATCGAGAAAGAGAGTCCGACCGGCGGATACACCACCGAAGCCATGAGGATCGAAGCCGAAGCCGTAGTTCGGCCTGATTACAATGAAACCTCCACGGGAGGTGGTAGTGATAAGCTGGCTGCTGAACAGACCGGCTACTTCACTGAAGTTGAAATTAAGGAGGAAAAGTCATGAGCAAAAACTATGATTTGATCGCAACGGTCGACATCGACATCGCGTCTCCGCTGGTCGATGACACCAGTTTCGACAATCTGCTCATCGTCGGCCCGCTGCCGCAGGCAGAAACCGAAGTGGCGCCTCCGAAGGTCGGTGCATATTCGTCCATCGACGAAGTGCTCGCTGCCGGTTGGGTTGCCAGCGGCGAAAATGCCGATCCTGTTGGAGTTGCCGCTCAGGTAGCCTTCGCGCAGAGTCCTACGCCGAACGTGATCTATATTGCGCCGATGCAGATGGTCGAAAAGAAGATCGAGAACGAGGAGGATGGCGAGGTTGCTACCGTCATGGAAGCGGAACCCGCCGTGTCTGCTATTAAGAGAGCTATCGGTACTTCCGGCTGGTATGTGGTCTGCACCGCGGGCGTCAGCAAGGAAGAGTACGAAGACATCGCTGCGTACATCGAAGCTCAGGAAAAGCAGTTCATGTACACCGAGCTCGATTGCTTCCCCGCTCCCGGCGCCGACAGAGCGGAAGGCGAAGACTTCTGCATCCCGTCCGTTGGCAAGGTCTATTTCCGTACGCACGGCATCTATGGCCGTGTGACCACCGATCAGGCTCTTGCTGACATTCCTGCCGCAAACCTGTATGCGAACGTGGCGTTTGCTGCCAAGTGGCTGAACTATCAGTCCGGCAGCGAAACCTCTGCGTTCAAGACGCTCACGTCTGTGTATCCCTCTGTTCTGTCCACCACTGAGATGAAAGCTCTTGCTGAAAGCAACCTGAGCTACTTCGTCACGGTTGGCAACAAGAACATCACCATGAACGGCAAGGTTCTTGCCGGTGAGTGGGCTGACGTCATTCGCTTCCGCGACTGGCTGAAGAACGATATGCAGGTTCGCGTCGTCAACCTGTTCGTTTCCAATCCGAAGGTTCCGTACACCGACAGCGGCATCGCTCTGGTACAGAACCAGATGCTTGCCTCCCTGAAAGCTGGTCAGGATGCTGGCGGTATCGCTGAGGAGGAGTTCGACGAGGATGGCAATTCCATTCCCGGATATCAGACCTCTGTACCTCTCGCCTCCAGCCTGAGTGCTTCCGAGCGGGCGAGCAGAAAGCTGACCAAGTGCAAGTTCAAGGCAAGACTTGCCGGGGCGATCCACTTTGCAGAGATCACCGGCAGCCTGACCTACGAGCTGTAATGAAGGAGGGCAAGAACAATGGGTAAGATCAAGACTTACAACCCGAAGGAAGTTCTGATGTCCTTCGGCACCCACGTCCCCAGCGGCTACGCTGAGGACAGCTTCATCACCGTCGATCCGAACGGTGACGGCATGACCAAGAAGGTTGGCTGCGACGGAGAGATCGTCCGCAGCATCAGCCCTGACGATACCTACATCGTCAAGGTGAGCTTCCTTCAGACGTCTGACACGAACAGCTTCCTTCAGGAACGCTTCAACCAGGATCAGAAGACCGGCGACGGTATGTTCCCGATCCTGATTAAGGATCTGAAGGGCGGTCTCGTGTTCAGCGCGGATGCCGCATGGGTTTCCAAACCCGCAAGCCGCGGCTTCGGCAAAGAAGCCAGCAACCGTGAGTGGGAGCTGCACACCGGCTCCGCAGTCATCACGGAGTAATATGCCTTGTAGGTCATAGGGGGCCGTCGTGTCGTGATAAGCGGCGCGGCGGTTCTCTATGCCCGTTAGTACATCAAATGAACGATAACATAGGGGGTTATTGAACATGAAACAGATGGAGGTCATCGAAAAGAAGATCGGGGAGAATATGTTCTATCTCAGAGCGTTCCCGGCCTTTACAGCAGCAAACATCAGCGGCGAATTGGCCGCAATGATTACGCCTATGCTCAGCGGCATCGCGCCTCTCGTTGAGGATGCTACGAAGCCTGTTGGCGAAGGCGAAAAGGATTTCGACATTATGGATGTCGATATTGAAAAGGCGCTGCCCGCAGTTTCCAACGCCTTCAGCTCTCTCTCGGGAGACAAGTTCGAGAAAATGATGAAGAAACTGCTCATTGAACACAAAAATATCTCCGTCGAAGGCGAAGTCACGGATGGTGAAACGAAGATCCTTACCTACGACCTGGCGAACGAAGTGTTCTGCGGTGAATTGCAGGATATGTACGCTCTCTGCTTCGAGGTCATCCGCATCAACTTCGGCGGTTTTTTCAAGAAGATCGGAGCCCGATTTGGCGACCTGCAAACGGTGCTCCGGGGGACGACACCGAAATCCGGAAATACGGACAGTTCGACGCAACCCGATTTTCCGATCTCGAACTGAGAATGTACGTCCTCATCAAGGCTCGGCTCGCGTCAATGGAAGAGCTGAAAGAAACCTACACGCTTGACGAAGCCTTGAAACTGTATGCGCTGTACCAGATGGATCAGGATATCCAGCAGGGACACGCAGACGAGCTGAAATCAAAAGCAGGCCGGTAACTAAGCCATACGGGAGGTGAGAGCGATGGGCTTGACTTTGGGCGAACTTGCGAACGTCGTCCGGTTTCAGACGAACAACTCTGACGTTCAGAAAGTAAACAATACCATCAAGAGCATCAGCAGCACCGCAAAACGTCTGCTTGGTGTTATCGGTATCGGCTTTTCGCTCACCCAACTCAACGCACTCGCAGAAGAGTTCGACGGCATCGGAGACCGTATCACATACGCTGCTGGCGAGGCGGAAAACCTCGACGAGATCCAGCAGAAAATCCTGTCATCCGCGAACGCTGCAAGAACTGCATACGGTACATTCGCAAACGAAGTTACCAACCTGAAACAGGCGAATGCCGACGTCTTTCCTTTGGAGGATGCGGCGACATTCGTTGAGTACGTCAATAAGCTCGGAAAAGCTGCCGGCTATTCTGACGGCGAGATCTCCACAATGCAGTCGAGCATCCAGCGCGTTATCGCTGCCGGCGGTATGTCACAGTCGGACATCAACCGAATGGCGCGAACGACGCCCGCGCTCATCACGACTATATGTGACGGTCTCGGAGTTACGAGAGAGCAGCTTGAACAGATGGCTGCATCCGGTCAGATCACCGCAGATACGATTAAGACCGCGATGCTCAACTCCACCGACGCAATAGATAATGCGTACTCCAACCTGAACTTCGGAATTGGAGACGCACTGACGCAGATCCGAAACAAATGGGGCTTTTGGGTAGATGAAACGAACAAAATGTTCGACATCACGCAGTCCATTGCAAAGTTCTTCGTCAGCGCGTTCGATAAGGTACTTTCCATTCTTACGAGAGTGAGGAACGGGGTGCAATGGCTGTCGCAGAAACTCGGCGGTACAGAAAAGCTTATCAAGCTCGTCTCCATCGCCGTAGGAGCGGTTACGGCCGCCTTTGCTGCATCAAAGATCATAAGCGGCATAAAGTCGATAGACGCCGCCACACTCGCACACTATAAGAGCTTGCTGAAAACGGTCGCGATCATCGTTTTGATAGCTCTGCTCGTAGAAGACTTCATTAACTTCATGCAGGGTAATAACTCCCTGCTCGGATCCCTGCTTGAAAAGGCGGGTGTAGACACTGAGGCGGTTCGCCAGCAGTTCAAGGATCTGTGGGCGCAACTGAAAGAAGTCATACCGGTCGTAAAGGAGTTTGCCAAAGGCATCGGAAAGACGGTACTCGATGCCCTGAAACGGCTGATGCCGTTACTTGGCAAGCTCATCGCTTCCGTCCTGCCGATCATCATCAAGATACTCTCGACGGCGATCACGCTCATAGTGAAGATCGCGTCGTCTGTATTGCCGGTGGTGCTCGAACTTATCAATGCAATCCTGCCGGTATTGCAGCCGATTTTCGACATCGTAGCCAACCTCGCAAGCGCAGTTCTTCCGCTGGTGGTAAGCCTGCTGAACGCGATCCTGCCAATCCTTCAGCCGATACTCGGCGTGTTGCAGCCGATAGCCGACGTTCTCGGCGTCATCATCGGCGCGATCTCGAAGGTGGTCGGATGGGTTTCCTCCGGTCTCGGCTGGATCGTAGACAAAATCTTCGGAGGCGGCGGAGCTGATACTTCCGGTGCTGCTGCGGTCAACGCATACGCCGGCGGCACTGATGACTCCGACGAAGACTTCATCGCCGGTGAAGAAGGTCCCGAACTCGTCACGAACAGAAGGGGCAGCAAAGTATACACGGCGATCCAGACCGGTCAGATCTTCAAGAACCTGGCGAAGCTCTCAGCTCTTGCGAAGGCCGGAAAGGTGAGTCCGTCGACAGTCAATACGGTGAGCAATAGCTCCAGCATCAGCAAGAGCGTCGCGCAGAATGTGAATATCAACAACACGTTCAACGGCGACAAGGCGATCCAGAAGAAGGCGGCAACCACGATGGATAAGTCGGCCGGCGACGTAACTGCTGAGCTTGCCCGCGCTCTCGCATACACGAGATAAGGAGGTGTGGCGATGAAAGCAAAACGTCCCGTTTCGATAAACGGCATTGAGTTTGACGCCCTGATAGACGAAAGCCGCACCCTCGAAGCTACTGTACCTCAGTATTCGGTTGAGGATGGCTTCCCTGTATCTGATGCGATCATCCTGAACCCCGAAGCACTTGCAATGACGCTCTTCGTCACTGATACGCCAGTGACATGGAAGAACCGTCATGGATCCGGGCCGGGAAGAACGGAACAGATCTGCAAGCAGCTCGAAGATCTGTATTACAGCGCGACGCCGGTAACGATTGTTACGAGTGATGCAACCTACGTCAACATGGCGATAGAAAACATCACGATCAGCAAGAGCGCCGATACAGGATACGCGAGAGAGATCCCGATCTCATTCAAGAAGATCCGCACAACGTCAGCCAAGACGACCACGATCCCGGCAAGCTACGGAAAATCCGGAACGACCGGAGCTTCCGCAGGTACGGCAAGTACCTCGCAGGCAACGGGGGGATCGGGCGGATCTCCTTCAGGCTCCTCCGAAAACGGAGGAACAACGCAGAAGTCCTCCATTCTGTACGGCGCAGCGAATAGTATCGGTCTGATATAAGGAGGGGTGAAAATGGAGTACACCATCATCGAAGTTCCCGACATGAACGACAGCATAAGCCGCATCGTTCTGAACGGAGTCGCGTATCTTATACGCTTAACCAAAAACGACACGAAAGACTATTGGAAGTTAAGCCTGTATAACACACTGAAAGAGCCAATCGTGCTCGGCATCAAGATCGTACCGAATTTCCCGCTCAACCTGTTCTACGGAGTTACGAAGCTCCCTGACGGAGTCTTTGGCGTAATGACCAAGAAACCCCGTATCGGAAGAAACGACTTCAAGGACGGAAGCGCACGTTTCCTGTTCTGCCCGGTTGAGATCGAGGAAAGATAAACGTCTGCAAGACTGTCCTGCGGAATGTCCGCAGGACAGTCCTATGGACAGTCCAAAACAAAGAATGTACGCAGAACGCAACCGGCGAGAAACAGCCCGCTTTGCCGCTCTGCCTGCAATAAAGTGCGCGATTTTCGCAGATCTCTGTTTTTCTCCGAATATCTGCGAATATCTCCGGTATTTGTTTGCGTCCTGCGGACTATCCAACGGACAGTCACGCGGACGTTCCTGCGGACGGTCACAAGCATAACCGTAACCGTAACCGTAACCGTAATATAACCGTAACCGTAACCTTGAATATTATCTTTTGTACGGGCTTTGCCCGCACGAGTGTTTACATACTGAATTGAAACGAGAGGGGGGCTTCGTGTGTCAGGCTATGAAAACTTCGACAGGCAATACAGAGTTGCCGCCGGTCCTGCAGGAGGAACCGGATTTGAAGTGGGAGCGACATCGAAAGCGCAGCCCGTTCCTTTGCACGTAGATTTCAGCTTTCAGAAAAGCGATCTTGAAGCGCAGAACACAGGAAAGCTCACGCTTTGGAACCTGAGCCCGTCACACCTTGCGGTACTGAATGAGACTGACTGCTGTCTATCCCTGAAAGCGGGATACGGAAGCCACCTGTCCCTGATCTTCGCCGGCATCATCAGCTATGTCAGAACGTCTATGGACGGAGCTGACAGAAAAACGGAGATCGAGGTTATCGACAACCTCGTACAGATCCGAGACACGTATGTTTCGGTCTCCTACAACGGAACCGTCAACTGGAAGACCATATTCGATGACGTAGCTTCGCAGATGGGCGTAGCGGTAACGTATTCGTATAATGCGGAGTTTAAGGACATCAGCAACGGTTTCAGCTTCGTCGGTCTCGCAAGGGACATTATGACAAAGGGCTGCAACTGCTGCGGGCTTGTGTGGAGCCTTCAGAATGGCGTAATGCAGGTGAAGAAACCGAACGATGTCATGAGTCGCGAGGTTTACGTTCTTTCGCCTGACACTGGATTGCTCGGTATTCCTGCGAGGATCAGTGTGGAGAAGAGCACGTCATCCTCTACAACAAATGCAGAAAAGCAGCAGGGATGGGAAGTGGAGTATTTCCTGAACGGCGCGATTAACATTGATGACTACGTCAAGCTCGAAAGCAAAACCGTGACAGGGTATTTCAGAGTCCACACCCTTGAAATCGCCGGCGACAATATGTCGGGAGACTGGACCTGCAAGGCTCAGCTTTTGGAGGTGGATGGCTGATGGTAGCCGAATTTGTACAGCAGATCAATGACACGATCAAGAACACAATGAACGGGATGCACACGGCGATCCCGGGCACGATTGCCTCCTACGATCCGGCAACAAACACGGCGTCGGTTACGCCGGCCATGATGTTCAAGAAACCGGACGGAAGCAAGATCGCATACCCGAACGTGTCGGGGGTGCCGGTCGTCATTCCGCAGGTTGGCGGTCAGAACGTCACGATAGGTCTCCCGATAAAGGCGGGGGATGGTTGCCTGATTATCGTTGCCGAGCAAAGCATGGACTATTGGCAGTACGAGCAGGAGACAGACACGCAGCTCCATTTCGACCTGTCCAATTCGATCTGCATCCCCGGTCTGTTCAACAAAGCAAATCCTGTGCAGGAAGAAGCGGCAAGCAGCGGATCAGTCATTGTTGATGTAAAGGGGACACGGATAACGGTCTCTGATGGTAAAGTTCAGATTGACGCCGGCGAGGTGCAGATCAACGGAAACCTGAAAGTCAGCGGCACGATCGACAGCGAAGGAGACGCAACCGCTGAAGGGAAGAGTGTGGCACACCACACCCATACCGGTGATAGCGGCGGAGACACGTCTGAGCCAACGTAACAATGGACGCAAAAGACGCTCAAATGGCGTAGAATAGGAGATTATCCGAAACACCAAATTATACAGAAGCTCATGCAAGACGTTTCCTGCGGCTGGCAAAGTGATTTTACGCAGGGAAAAGGAGGGAGGTATCCAAAATGGTAGACATCATGTTAGGGAACACCGGCGATATTGTCGTGTCGGCCGTAGGAGATATTTCTCTGACGCATAGCATACAGCAAGCCGTCATGATACGGCTCAGATGGATATTCGGGGAATGGAGGCTCGGACCGGATCTCGGCTTCCCGTGGTTTGAAGAGATATTCGTAAAGAACCCGAACATCATCAAGATCAAGGGATTGATCCGCGAGGAGATCAAAAAAGTAGACGGAGTCGTTGATGCGTCGGTCGATGATGTGGTCTTTGACAGAAGCACGAGAGCGGCGACGTTCAGATATACGGTAAAAACAGAAGAGGAAACGTACAGGGAGGAGGTGACGTTGTATGGCTGATTACGGTCTTACCCCGAAAGGTCCGAACATCAAAAGGCTTGACGTGATATTGGATGAGATGCACGACGAGCTGACTGAAAAATGGGGAGTCAACACACGGCAAAACCCGGAGTCCTTCTTGAACGACATCCTCACGTCTGTGGCAGATAAGATCGCGGAGCTGTGGGAATACGGCGAAGACGTTTACTTCTCGCAGTACCCCGCTACGGCTGAGGGAATAAGCCTTGACAACGCCGCGCAGTATGGAGGATCCACGAGAGAAACGGCAGCGAAATCGTATTATCCCATTCACTGTACCGGCGTAGATGGAACCGTCCTTGCGGCAGGCACGATTATTTCGTCAACGACGAACCCGAGTACGCAGCTTTCGCTCATGGAGAATAGGGAGGTAACGAGATCCTCGTTCAACAGAGTGGCGATTAAGGTTGCTGCGTTCACACCGAATAGCCCATACACCGTAGCCATCAATGGCACGGTGTATTCTTATAGCTCTGCGTCCTCGATGACATTATCCGTCCTTAATGGTCTCGTCGAGACTGTAAGGGAGAATGGATTTACAGTCCGCGTAGACGAAACGAAAGAGCTGCTCATCATCGAGGCGGATGACAAAACCTCGACGAACGAACTGATCCTGTCCGAAAACCTGACGACGGAAACGGTGACTACGATCATCACCTTCGCGACGGTAGACACCGGAGATATCCTTCTGCCGGAGGGAGTTATCACGAACATCGTCAAGGCGGATGCAGGTCTCAAAGAGGTAGTAAATATCTGCCAGTACATCGCAGGACACGAAGAGGAAAGCGATGAGGAACTTCGCAAGTCGTATGCAGCGAAGATCTTCAACCGATCGAGCAATATGCTCGAAAGCATCCGGTCTGCGATCCTGAACAATGTGCTTGGCGTTGTATCGGTGGCTCCGTACGAAAACCCGAGCCACGAATATGACGAATACGGAAGACCTCCGCACAGCATAGAAATTGTGGTCGACGGCGGCGACTCTCAGGAGATCGCACGTGAGATACTGAAAAACAAAGCCGGCGGCATCAACACATTCGGCGACGTTGCGGTTGTGCTTCCTGGCGAGTTTGATGAGGACATTACAATCCGCTTCAACCGCCCGGTTCCGGTATACACCTGGTTCTACGTTGGCATCACGCTTAGTAGGACCGAAGCCATTCCGCCGAACTACGCGGAGCTTCTCCGCAACAGTATCATCGAGAATATGGAGAACTTCGGTACTGGCGAGGATGTGACGCCGCAAAGGTTTGTAAGTCAGCTATACAAGGCTTGCTCCGGTATCAGCTACATCGACCTGAAGCTGTACACCACTCTCGAAGAGAGAATGGAGGCTCCCGTTGATTATCCGCTGCGAAGCGCGGAGATCTCGGCGAGACAAAAGGCGTTCACGAACGCCGGAATGGTCGAGGTGAAGATTGATGGCTGAATACGTTGAGAAGCTGCGGAAAGACCTTGTAGATCAGTTCCGAGACAAGCCGAATATTGAGGCGCTTGCCGATGTGATCGCTCATCAGCTCCAAGACGTATTTGAGTTTTACGAGCAGCTCCGCATGGAGCGAGACGTGAAGAACGCAGTCGGCAAACAGCTTGACGGTATCGGTGACATTGTCGATCTGACGAGAAGCGGCGCAGGACTGCTTGCGGGAAATCCGATCCCGTTCGATATCCTCGACGATGAGACGTACAGGAAGTACATCATTTTCAAGATCCTGAAAAACACGTCTCACACGACGTACCCGGACATCATCAAGGCGTTCAAAATGTTTTGGGATCGTCCGCTGTACTACAAGGAAGATCCGTCAGAGCCGGCAACGATGATCTTCGACACGGGAGAAATGGAAGGGTGCGTAGACACAAGACCGCTCTTCGATGTCCCGCTTATTCGCGCAGCCGGTGTGACGCTGAAACTGTATGCCAGAACAAAGACAGAGCTTGAAAGAGCGAAGGTCTATATGGGCGGCATACTTGGCTTCGCCGTCACGGAAACCGAGCTACCTATCCTTGAACGGGAATACGACTTCCTGAGCAAGGTTTATGTAGGAGCCACGTTTAACCGCGTGACTGAAGACAAGCTCCCCGGAGTTGAAAGAAAGTACGAGTTTGACGGGAAGCTGTTCGTCGGATCTGCGATGAACAGATTGTCGATAGACAGCATCCCCGAAAGCGACGGAAACAGAAGCTTCGGTTCTGCTGTCAACGGCGGAGGCACGATGCAAAGCGTCATGCTGACACCGATCAACGGCATTGAAACGCAGTAATGCCGAAAACGATAAAAAGGAGGAACTTTGCAATGAGCTATTATGGCGGAACAATCACGGTAGACGGCCGCAATCTGATTACGAGCCTCATGGCCGGTAAGACGATTGAGTTCACCCGCATCGTTGTCGGCTCCGGGAAGATGCCGGAAGGCGTGGAACCGATCGACATGAAAGAGCTGGTACAACCCGTCGCTGAAGCGGTGTCTACCATCCCGGTCGTGGACAACGGCGTAATGTCCATGATCGTCGAATACCGAAACGACCTGAACGGTGGCCTGGAGACGGGCTTTTGGCTGGAAGAGTTCGGTATTTTCGCAAAGACGGAAGACACCGAAGAGGTTCTTTTGTACTACGCCACTTTGGGCGATAGCCCGCAGCCTGTGAACGCCTACAAGGACAACCGCGTCGACATTCGCAGATATCCCATTTCTATTGCGCTCGAATTGGATGCTGACATCCAGATCGAGTACACAGCCGGTGCGTTCATCACCGCAGCGGAAGCCGATACCCTGCTCCGACAGATGGTCGGTCAGGCAATGGGCGATCTTGGCTCCGCGATTATCACTGACATCACCATTCCTGCTGAAGGCTGGACTTGGCAGGAAGATGATGAGGAGTACATGGATGAGTTCAGTATGTTCTGCGACGCTATCTGCGAAGAAGCGAAAGCGGAACACTTCCCGTCCGTTGCTCTCGATAAAACCTCACTTGAAACGGCTAAGGAGGCCGGATTGTGTCCTACCATTCAGGCACTTGATGGCAAACTGCGGTTTTGGGCGAGGAACCACGCATCGGAGGACATGACCGGAACGGTCGCACTCATCAGCCCGGGAACTTCCGGCGGAGAGGGCGGCGGAACCTACATCCTCCCGGTGGCGTCCGCTACTACTCTCGGGGGAGTAAAGATCCAGGCAAACTCCGGTTTGCAGATTGATGGACAGGGCAACCTGTCGATCAACGATGCAACGCGGCAGGAGACCGAGGAAATGTACGACGGCGAGGAAAGAGCGTAACTTACCAGCCAGATTACAGCAGCAAAAGGCTGCAAGTGAGGTGAAGAAATGGCAGAAGCAAAGAAAGTAGTAACCCTCGAAAACCTGGGAGTCGTCGTTGACAAGATCAAGAACGAATATGCCAAGAAGACTTTCATGGAGGAGTACGTGGAGGACTACGTAGCCCAGCACGGCGGCAGCGGTGAAGCGATTGACTACGCCACTGACACCGAGATCGAAGCTCTCTTCGACGAAGACGTAGAGGAAGAAAGCTGAGACAAGAAAAGCAATATCGCGCACAATTTTTTGAATGGCAGAACGCGGAATGATCGGGCTATCCGCTTCTGAAAATCCAGCCCGAAAATAATTATTATGGAGGAATATACCATGTCCATGAAGCTTATCACCCTGACTAACCTGTCTACCTTCGCAAACGGGATCAAGAACAAGTATGCAACCGCCAGCGCCCTGACCGCTCTGCAGGACAAGGTCGCCGCCCTGGAAGAGGTCGGCGCTGAGGCTAACGTCCTCGAAGGCATTAAGATCAACGGCACCGCTCTGGCCATTGCCAGCAAGATGGTCGACATCCTGGTCGCCACCGGCACCGACAACGGCACCATCAAGGTCAACGGCGCCGATGTCGCCGTCAAGGGCCTGCAGGCTCTCGCATTCAAGGCCAACGTCTCCGAGAACGATCTCGACACCGCTCTTGCCGCCGTCATCGCTGCTAAGGCCAGCGGTTCCGATCTGACTGCCCTGACTGCCCGCGTTACCACTGCTGAGGGCGCTCTGACCACTCTCAATGGCACTGGCGCCGGTTCCGTCGACAAGAAGGTCGCCGACGCTGTCGCTGCGCTCGTCGCTGGCGCTCCCCAGGCTTACGACACTCTGAAGGAGATCTCCGACTGGATCAGCTCTCACGGCTCCGATGCTGCTACCATGCAGAGCAACATCCTCACCAACGCCAACGGCATTTCTGCCCTGGAAGCTCTCGTTGGCGAGCTGCCTGAAGGCGCTGTCTCCGACAACATCGTTGACTACATCGCCGAGCTGATCGCGGATATCGGCATCGGCGACTACGCCACCGCCGCCCAGCTCACTTCCGGTCTCGCTGGCAAGGCCGACAAGGTCACTGGCGCTACTGCCGGCAACTTCGCTGGTCTGGATGCCAACGGCAACCTGACCGACTCCGGCAAGAAGGCTGCCGACTTTGTTCCCGCCGAGTCCGGCAAGCGTCTGATGACCGATGCTGAAGGCACCAAGCTCTCCGGCATCTCCACCGGCGCCAACAAGGTCGAGGCTTCCAACAACAACGGCAAGATCAAGATCGACGGCACCGATGTCACTGTCTACACCGAGCCCTCCGACGTTGTCCACGAGGCTGACATCTCCGACGTCGTCCGCGATGCCGACATCACTGACGTTGTCCGCACCGGCGACATCGTTGCTGTTACTACTGCTGAGATCACCGCTCTGCTCGCCGACTAATTCGGCGGCGGGGCGATGCCCCGCATCATTCTTACGAAGGGGGAGTAAAGCCCGATGTCTATGAAGATCCTGGACTACGCAGGCTTGCAAACCCTGAGCAATTTCGTCAAACAGATTAAGGGATCGGCGGATGCGAATGCATCCGCCGTCTCTGATCTCAGAGGCGATTTGCAGGGACTCGCAAGCAAGCTCGCCGACGTTCTGAACGAGGTGGGCGGCTGCATCGAGACGCTTGACAGCGAGAAGGCGTACATCGCCGTTCGCAAAAGCTTCTCTCTTGCAGTATCGGGATGGGCAGAAAATGACGACGAAGAGGATATCGACTATGCGTATAAGTACGTCCTCTCCGTGCAGGGCGTATCCGCCGACACCCGCGTTGATGCTGTTCTTGATAGCAACAGCTCTTCGATCGCAGGTCAGTGCGAGATGTGCCCCACGACCGAGTCTGGAAGCGGAACGGTTGTTTTCAAAACCAGAACCATTCCCGAAGAAGCTCTCACCGGACAGCTCTACATTACGCAGGGCGGTGCGGGGAGCGAAGAAACCTGAAATAGGAGGTAAAGACTATGGCACTCGGCACTGTGAATGTCGGTCAGGCTCAGAATGACCGCAGTAACTTTGTCACTACCGACCAGGTAGGCGTTGCCGGTGGCGTCGCCACTTTGGGTGGAGACGGGAAGCTTACGGCCTCCCAGGTCCCGGCAATCGACCACTATACGCAGCAGCAGACGAACAATGCCATCGCGCAGGCGGTTTCTGCTCACAACGCAGATCAGACCGCTCACGGAGATATCCGCGCAGACCTCACCAATTTGGACGCAGATCTGCAGGGTGTTATCCTGCGCTTTGGTACGACTGTTACCGGAAATCCGTTCTCTGTCTCGTTCGGAAGCCTTGACGGTCTTACTGTGACCGGCGTTTGGAACAAGAACCAGGCAAGGATCGAGTTCTGATGAAACAGGAAACGAAGTTCTCACGCCCCGCGGCTGAGCTTTCCTGTATCATCGGCAACCTGTTTACCAGTGTTCAGCCACCGTGCGAATACCTCTGCGGCGACGATCTTGTTGTATGCGGCGTAACCCATTCTCAACAATATGGGAAGCTGACTGTCAAGAACGATTTCTGCGTCTTCGAGGGAGATCCGGAGGATCTCTACGCCGTGCTGAAAAGCAAATGTATCGAAAGGAGATGCAGACATGGCAGATAAAGATTTCCTGCTTGGCAACAAGGCGAGGGAGCTCTTGCGATATACCAATCAGGCAACTCGCGTCGTTTCCGACGATGTCAGCCCGAAAGACGTTCGTGCAATCATAAGGCGTATTGCCAGCGTCGAAGACATTCGCGATGTGGGGATCGTCTGCTCTGAGGTATCACACGCACTCGACACAGGAAAAGACAGGGAAGGCTTCACAAAAAGTACCTTCAGGCTCTACGGTTCAGATATGAGGGAGATTGCGAAATGTATCGTTCGCGACATTCAAAGCGCGAACAATAGGCAGTTTGCCACAGAATACGATCAGCGGATCGCGAAGATCGAAGATGTCCTTGATGGTTGCTCAATGCTGATGGAGTATATTCAGCTTTGCATGGACGAAAAGATCATCAGTCTGAAAAAGGCAGGCGTCTGGACGAAGAAGGCTACCGATGTGAAGTATATGGCCGCAGCGTGGAAGAAAAGCGACAGCGGCCGCGCAAAAAAGCTGCGCGAGGAGGCAGCAAAGGCTGAGTATCGGCGTCAATACGACCTGATGCTGGCAGCCTGCCGCGAAGCAAACCGCGGCAAATAAGGATATAAGGCGGAGGCATCCGCCTCGTATTAGGGTATGACTCATACGGCCACCAACTGGTGGCTTCGCTCCCCGAACTGCAACTCCAACAACGGTTCCACGAACGCCTTCAACGTGAACACCAATGGCGATTACAACAACAACAACTGCTCCAACTCGAACGGCATCCGCCCCGCTCTGATGGAAATTGCGAGATGAGTAACCTTTTGACAGGCGAAAACAGTGCTGCCATCATCAAAGGGAGTCATATCCTGTCGACGCTCTGTGCATGGAGCGCCGATAAACACATCACACCGAGGCCAGCCATCCTGATTTTGGATGCAGTTGACTACCGAGGGAAAGCGGTCCGGTGTTAGGGAAAAGACCAACCGGGAGCTTTCCCTGTTCCCCGGTTGGAGGAAGCAAAGGAAGAAACGATGACCTACAAGGAAATGTGTACCTTCGAGGTGCTCTACAAAGCTTACTTGGAGGCCAGAAAGCGGAAACGGTCAAAGCCGGGTACTGCCCAATATGAAGCGAACGCGCTGGCCTGTACCGAAAAGCTGTCACTTATTCTGAACACGAAGACCTACGTACCGAGCAGGTTTGAAGTGTTTTACGTCTACGAGCCGAAGAAAAGGCTCGTGTAAGCGCCCGCCTTTGTCGATAAGGTGGTGCTACACGCAATAGTCGATAACATCCTGTACGAAGCGATCACGAAGAGTTTTATACGGGATAACTACGCAAGCCAGAACGGGAAGGGAACCCACGATGGTTTGATGCGGCTGAAGCAGTTCATGGTGGACTACTACCGCAGGGAAGGAACATCCGAAGGATGGGTACTGAAATGCGACGTTCACCACTTCTTCGCAAGCATAGACCATGACAAGCTGAAAAGAAAACTGACGGCGCTGCTTGAAAAACGCGGTGTGGATCGTGAGATATATGAACTCATGTGCATCTACATTGACACGACAAACGGTCTGCCGCTCGGCTATCAGACGAGCCAGCTCCTTGCGCTGATGTTCCTTGATGAGTTCGATCATCTGATGAAGGAAAAGTACCGTATTTCCTACTACGGGAGATACATGGACGACTTCTTCCTGATACACAAGGACAAAAAAATCCTGCAGAAGATCCTGAAAGAAATCAAGGCGCTGATGGCGGAGTATGGTTTGGAGCTTAACAGCAAGACGGGCATCTTTCCGCTCAGGAACGGTATCGACTATCTTGGTTTCCATTCGTATCTCACCGAAACCGGAGCAGTTGTGCAAAAGCTCCGCCAGGACAGTATTGACCGGCAGAGATCCAAGATACGGTATTGGAGAGTTGCGTATCCAAACGGCGAACTTACGAAAGAGGAAATCATCAAGAAATTCGGATCGTGGGATGCTCATGCAGCCCACGGAGACACCTACGCGCTGCGAAGAAAACTGGCAGACGAGGTCGAAAAAATCGTTGGAGAGAAAATCCAGATACACCGGAAGATCAATTCCAACGTAGCCGTGAGGCAAAAGCGACAGGTCCGCCAGGCGAAGGCAATCTATAAGAAAAAGCATAAGGCGCCGACTGAAAATCCGGGCGCCTTTACTCTTTCTGAAAGACCTACGGAAATGTTACCGTGGGAATAATTCTTTAAGGAGGTTATCACAGTATGGCAGCAACAGCATTGAGCGCGAAGGCTGTTGGCAGCATCATCAAGCTGAAGGTAAACAACGCCCTCAAAGACTTCATTGTTGTGCATCAGGGAAAACCTGACACGATGTATGACGATAGCTGCAACGGAACCTGGCTGCTCATGAAGGACCTCTACGAAAGTAGGGCATGGCACAGCTCCAACGACAATGACTATGCAAACAGCACCATCCACAGCTACCTCAACAGTACGTTCCTCAACCTGTTTGAAAGCAATATCATAGATCAGATCAAGCAGGTAAAAATCCCCTATCGTCCTGGCAGCGGTACGAGCACGACCTGTAATACTGGCGCGAGCGGTTTGAGCGCGAAGATTTTCCTGCTCTCTTGCGAAGAGGTCGGACTTTCTCCGAGCTATAGGCCGACAAACGAAGGTGCAAATCTCAGCTACTTTACGGACAACAACAGCCGCATCGGTAATCTGAACGGATCGGCCACCAGCTGGTGGCTTCGCTCCCCGAACTGCAACTCCAGCCGCGGTTCCACGTACGCCTACAGCGTGTACACCAATGGCGATTGCTACTTCAGCGGCTGCTCCAGCCCGTGCGGCATCCGCCCCGCTTTGGTTCTTCCCTCTACACTCTTGGTCTCTGACTCTGGTGAAGTGGCAACGAACACGGCTCCGACGATCAGCTCCACGAGCGGAGCGAGTGGCGTAAACCTGGGTACGAAGAGCGCACCGTTCCAGTTCAAGTACACTCCGAACGACGCGGACGGAGACGAGCTGACGGTAATCGAGAAGATCGACGGTGTGCAGGTACGCAGTCTCTCCAACCAGAACGCGGGTACGCAGATCACGTTCGCAAGTCTCAATGACGCGGCGGCGTTCAGGGAGATCCTCAACGGAAATCACACGATCACCGTGGAGGTGAGCGACGGCGAGGAAACGGCGACGTTTACGGCGACGTTTACGAAGGCTGTCCATTCCGCGAGCATCACGCTCACGACTCCGATGGCGGTGTCCGGCGACATTACGCTCGCCATGCTCGGTGTGGTAGGCAATATCCCTGCGGATGCGACCTACAAGGTGGAAGTCACGAACAACGCGAATGACAATTCTCCCGTATGGCAGGACGTCACGGAGGCTGTGAAGAGCGGCGCCAACATCTTGTTCAACAATACGGTGTGCGCGAATGGCGCGGCGTTCAACTTCCGCATCACCGTAACCCGCGGCTCTACCGCAGGGTATATTTCGTCCATTTCGGGCGCATTCCAGTAAGGAGGAACGATCATGGGACTGAACTGGAAGAAGACCGATCTGCCTACTTTGGCGGAGAAAAAGGCTGTTATGGCTGCAGAGACCTGCCAGGAGTTGATTTACGCCGGCATCGACGTGGAGCTCTCCGGCGGCAAAGAGCATTTCAGCCTTACCACGCACGACCAGACGAACATCGACAGTATGTTCACGGCCGTCACGCTCGGTGCGACCGAGTATCCGTATCATTCTGATGGCAACAAGTGCGTCGTTTACTCGAAAGAGGACATCGTCACGCTCTATTGCCAGTACAAGACCTTCGCCACGTATCAGACGACCTATTGTAACTTCCTGAAGGCGTGGATCCGTCGCGAAACCGATCAGGCAACGATCGGTTCCATCGTTTACGGAAGCGAACTCCCGAAGGATCTGCAGGAGGAGATGGAAGCTGTCCTGAAAGCCGCTCAGGATCAGGTTCAGCACATCATCGAGGGATTGGGAAACTGATCCCCTGACGGCGGATGAAGAAAGCCATAAAGGTCGCAGCCCTCGCGATATGCGGGGGCTGCGCCTATTATGCTATCGAAATGCTATGGCGCGGGCATAGCCACTGGACTATGGCCGTCCTCGGCGGCATTTGTTTCGTGTTAATAGGCGGTATAAACGAGCTATTCACCTGGGATATGCCGCTGATAGAACAAGGAATAATCGGGGCGGCGGCGGTCACGGCACTCGAACTGATCTCCGGCTGCGTACTGAACATTTGGCTCGGTTTGCAGATTTGGGATTATTCGGGACGTCCGTTGAACCTGCTCGGTCAGATATGCCTTTTGTATAGCTGCTTGTGGATACCTCTTGCCATGTGCGCGGTGGTACTGGATGACTGGATCCGGTATCTGCTTTTCGGAGAAGAGTGTCCAACCTACACATTGTTCAAGAGAGGTACGAAGAAATGACGGTTTTGGAGTTTGTCTGTGCGCTTGCACTTGCTATTTGCGGAGGCGCCGCCGGCGCAGCCGCCATCAATGCTTGCCAGGAACGCTGGAAGTTCAAGGCTGACAGAAAAGCCAAAAAAGAGGACGCTGCGGAGGAGAAGGCTGATAAGACGGTTGAGATCGGGAACGCCGTTGAGGAGTTCAAGAAATCGGAAGCCGAGAAGAACGCAAACCTCGAAAAAAGGCTTGACACGATTGAGGTGTGCGTTTCCGCACTCATAGAGGGAGAAAGGCTGACAATGCTCGACCGGATTATCTATCTCGGGCAAAGCTATATCCATCGTGGGGAAATCACGTACGAAGAAAGAAAGCGGCTGCGCGATATGCACAACTGCTACCACAACAAGCTCGGAGGGAACGGAGACGCGACGCTGATAATGGAGTCGGTCGATGAGCTGCCTCTGAAGAAGTGAGAAGGTGAACGAAATGCTGAAAACGATCCTGATGTTTTTCGGTTGTTTTCTGCTCGGGAGCATCGTCACATATCTGTTCGCCGGCGTTATCAGCACCGCGAAAGCCAAGAGGCGCCGCAGAAAAGCGATAGAAGAGATGCGGGCGAAAGCCGAGAGAGCAGAGCGAGCCGAAAGAGCTGAAAGCAAGATGCCGGAAGAGGAGAAAAAGAAGAAGACCGCATTCTCCAAGATCATGCTTATTGTTTTCGCCTTCATGTCCGTACTCCTGACAGCCGCCTGCGCGTATGTGAAGGTCCGGTTCAACATGGATGTTACGGATCTCGTCACGCTCGCCGCA